>ERZ506753.25-NODE-25-length-174923-cov-6.892142_pt1 | contig 174923 bp, 140 predicted proteins | sample MGYA00513044_ERZ506753 | MGnify/ENA metagenome assembly ERZ506753 | reverse complement strand
GACGGAAAGCACATTCAGTGCTTTCCTTTGCGTGCGGAACTCGCGACAAACTTAATCTCCCCGCCCGGCGAGCAAGCTGCGGAAAATCGGTCGGTCCAGAGTTATGTCGGCTGAAAGGAATTCTGGCTGATGAACTGTTCGCGATAAAGACTCGATAGGTAGCCCCCTCTATACCCTTTTATAAGTTGCGGTGAAATAGGGGCTGAATTTGGGGTTGAATCGTTTAAACAGTCCCTATTTCACCGCAACTTATTTGGGGATGAAAAAGACGGAGACCCTGGGGAGGGACTCCGCCTTATATACAGGGTGCGATGTTATTCGCGTAACGTGGAATTAGACCAGGCGGGCGTTGATCGTCTTGGCGATCTCGGCGGCGTCGGTGGAACCCTTGACGGTGGCACGGAAGTCCTCGTCCATAAGCGCCTCGGCGACCTTGGACAGGATCTTGAGGTGCGTGGTTCCAGCCTGAGCGCCCGGGATGAGCAGGGCGATGGCAACGTTGACGGGAGCGCCGTCCATGGTGTCCCAACCGGTCACGCCAGAGTCGTCCTTGACGACGATGACAGCGGCCTCGGTGATGGCGTCGGACTTGGCATGCGGAATGGCGAAGCCCTCCATCATGCCCGTGGTGCCCTCGGCCTCGCGGGCCAGGAAGGCGTTCATCACGGCGTCGGCATCGCCGGCGATACCGGCCTTAACGGCCTGGTTGGAGACAAAGCTCAGAGCCTCGTCACGAGAAGCGAAGTCCTCGGCGACAAAGACGTTCTCGACCTTCACGAAGTCAGCAGCCTCGGCCTTGGGGGCCTCGACGGCAGCGGCCTTGGGGGCCTCAACCGGCTTGGTTGCAGGAGCGGCCTTCTGGTTCTTCTCAAAGTCGTACTTCTTAAAGGCCACGAACAGGATGCCACCGACCACAGCGCCGATGAGGATCGCGAGGACCCACTGCGGGCCGTTCTCGACAACGGGCAGGACCAGGAAGCCGCCGTGAGGCGCCGGATCGTGAACGTTGAAGAAGATGGTCAAGATGGAAGCGATGGAAGAACCGAGCATCATGATGGGCATGACGGGCCAGATGTTCTTGGTCATGAACGGAATGGCGCCCTCGGTGATGTGGGTGCAACCAAGGATGAGGTTGACGATACCGGCGTCATGATCCTCCTGGCTGAAGTACTTCTTGCCGACAACGACGGCGAAGGTGGTGATCAGCGGCGGAACGATGCAAGCGGCGGAGACGGCAGCCATGAAGTTGGTGCCGAAGTTGTAGGTCTCGGTGCCGACGCCAGCTTCGAGAGCGGTACCGAGCAGGAAGGTGCCAGTAGCGTAAGCAGCCTTGTTGACCGGGCCGCCCATATCAAAGGCGCACATGCAGCCGATGGCCAGGCCAAGGATCACCGGACCGGAGTTACCGAGGCTCTGCAGGAAATCCATCATGCCCTGGTTAATGGCAGCCATGGGGCCGGAAATACCGAGCATGACCAGGCCGACGATGGCGGTAGAGCACAGCGGATACAGGAAGATTGCCTTCAGGCCATTAAGGCTCGCGGGAATTTTAGAGAAAGCCTTCTCGAGCAGCAGGATGACATAGCCAGCGAGGAAGCCGCCGACGATGCCGCCCAGGAAACCGAAGCCCACACCCGAGCCTCCAGCGTCGATCATGCCGGTATCGGCGTTGATGGGAAGACCCTGGATGGCAATCATACCGGCAACAAAGCCGGGGACGAGCGCCGGGCGCTTGCCGATAGACTCGGCGATGTAGGCGGAGAGCACCGGAACCATGAGGTTCATGGCGATACCGCCGATAATCTTGAGCATCGCGGCAAAGCTGTTGTAGTCGGCAGCCGTCGAATCAAAGGACGTGATGCCCCACAGGAACGAAATGGCGGTCAGAACACCACCGGCAACGACGAAGACCAGCATGTGGCTGACGCCGTTCATGAGATGCTTGTAGATGACGTGACCGATGGACTCCTTCTCCTCGACCTCGTCCTCGACATCGGCGGCAGCGGCAACCGTGTCGTCGCCCTTGGCGGCGAGCGCGCGGTCGATCAGCTTACCAGCAGCCTCGACAGACAGGGCCTTGGAAACACCAACGGAAACCATGGGCTTACCGGCGAAACGCTCAGCCTGGACATCCTTATCGGCTGCGACGACGACGGCCTTGGCACCGGCGATCTCGCTCTTGGTGAGCTCGTTCTCGACACCGACCTGGCCATGTGTCTCGACCTTAATGGTCAGACCACGCTCGGCAGCTGCCTTCTCCAGCGCCTCCTTCGCCATGAAGGTGTGCGCAATGCCGGTCGGGCAACCGGTCGCGGCGATGATGTCAAACTTAGCCATGTGTCCCTCCTTCTTGAGTACAGCGCCCGCGGGCGCTCCCCTACACGCGCGTCCTTGCGCGCTTTTCCACAACTGAAAGATACCAACCTACCGTCCGCGTGAGAAGAGACAAGGCGCAATTCTCCGGTGAAAGGTTCTTTCATAACCGTAAACGGTAAGTGAAAGTTTACCATCAACACTTGAAACGGCAAGGTGTATCTTGTAATTGAAAATCCCCCTATACTATGACATTACAAAACGAGTCCGATTTTCATGCCAACCAGGAGCCATCCATGACCGATAGTAGCAAGAGCGCACTTTCCCTCATTAGTACCCATCAGGGATACAGCGAGTCCGAGCAGCGCATTGTCGACTATATATTGGAGCACCAGTCCGAGGCGCCACGCCTCACGGCGGCTCAGCTCTCGCGCGCCGCCGCCACGTCCGAGGCGACCGTTTCGCGCTTCTGCCGCAAGCTTGGCTTTGGCAACTTCCGCAGCTTTCAGTTTTCGTTGGCGCGCGACTTGGAGAGTCAGCGCAACGAGGGCCTGACCGACGAGGTATCGCTCGACAACATGGAGCAGAGCCTTAAGAACATCCTGGCTGCCAAGGTGAGCGAGCTTAATGCGACCATCGACGGGATCGACCACGATACGCTGGCGGCTGTTGTGCATGCCCTTAAGCATGCAGGGGTTATTGAGTTTGCAGCTGTGGGCAATACGAACGCGGTCGCGCTCGATGCGACGTTTAAGTTTTCGCAGCTGGGCCTGCGCTGCATGGCGAGCACCATTAGCGAGACATCAATCGGCTTTGCGCTCACGTTGCGCCCGGGTGACGTCATCGTGCTAATCTCAAACTCCGGCAAATCGCGCCGACTGAATCGCATGGCAAAAGCGGCTCGCAACTGCGGCGCAACCGTAGTCGTCATCAGCAGCGACAGCAAATCCCCGCTCGCGCGTCTGGCAGACTACACTTTTAATACCGTCAACCACGAAGCGCTGCTGACGACAGGCGACTTTGCGTTCTCTAAGATCAGTGCCACGATGATCATCGAAGTCATCTACAACTTCCTGCTGCCCGAGATTGAAGACGCTCGCGAACATATCAGCTACTACGAGGAGCTCATCCAGCCGGATAAGGTCGTTGAGTAAAACGCGTAGTGGGACAAAAATTTCAGTCTATTTTGTCCCATCAACACCGCTGATACGACCTAACCTCGAGCTTCTTTGAGCATCTGCTTTGCGTGGGCCAAGCTTGCCTCCGATTGATCGCCGCTCAACATGCGGGCGATCTCGGCGGTACGCGCTTCGCCGGTTACCTCGTCCAAATGCGTCTGGGGAACATCGCCCGGTTCCTTGCTGACAACATAATGCTTGTCAGCCATGACGGCGACCTGCGCCAAGTGGGTTACGACAATCACCTGATGCGTAGCGGCGAGATTTGCCAGCACGCCCGCGAGCGCACGCGCCGTAGAGCCGCCGACACCAGCATCGACCTCGTCGAACACCAGTGTATCCACGCCATCCGCGTTGCCGAGGACAACCTTGCTCGCCAGCATAACGCGGCTGAGCTCGCCACCCGACGCAATACGGCGCAGGGGACGCGGCGTCAATCCAGCGCCGCTGCGATACAAAAGCTCATAGCTCGAAGGGCCAGCAAGCGTCCACTCGGCGCGGGGAAGATCACGCGACTCCCAGACGAGTTCGGCGCCCCCCATTTCCAGACGCGCCATTTGGCGGCCAACCTCATGACAAAAACGCGGGGCCGCCGTATTGCGTGCACGTTTAAGCGCCTTGGCGGCGGCGAACAGTTCATGCTCCGCTGCGCCAAGCGCTTCACGCGCCTTCTTGATCTGCCCATCACCATCGTCTACCAGCGACAACAGCTCTTGTGAGCGATCGCGCATGGCAAACACGTCATCCATGGTAGGACCCCACTGACGCAGTAGGCCCTTGAGGTCTGAATATCGCTCGCGCATGCGAGCGAGCTCGCGAGGGTCAAACGCAACGCCATCGCGATAAGCACGCAGCTCGTTGGCACAATCCTCAAGTGAGATGCAGGCATCCGAAAGTGCATCGGCGATGTCACCGAGCTTGCGGTCAACGGTCGCCATGCGTGAAAGCTCGGCAACGGCGCCATTCACGGCATCGAGCGCTCCCCCTTCGGCAGCAAGCGATGCATGGGCCTCGTTGGCCGTCGCAACCAAGACCTCGGCGTGCTCCGAGCGCGGCAGCAGCTCCTCGAGCTCCTCGTACTCGCCTGGCTTGGGGTCGACCTCGGTGATACGCTCAAGAGCAAAACGCGCTTCCTCGACGCGACTTCCCTGCGCGCGTGAGGCTTCCTCCACACGGCGAAGCTCCTTGGCGGCGGAACGCGAAGCCTTAAAGCAGGTGCGATACTTCTCGAGCGCCTCAAGCGCCGCGCGCCCAGCCCAAGCATCGACCATGGCAACATGGTGCGCCGGGTCGAGCAGACGCTGATGTTCATGCTGGCCGCATAGATCCATCATCACGCCAACGCGCTCCGAAAGCTCGCGCACGCTGGCGATGCGGCCGTCAATCTTCACGCGGCTGCGGCCCTCGGCAGAAAGGCTACGCTGTACGGTGAACCCCTCCGTGTCGTGCGGCCCGTCAAACAGGCGCGCCTCGACGCTCGCCAGCGCCTCGCCCTCGCGCACCGTCGACGAATCCGCGCGCTCGCCCAAAATAAGCTTGAGCGCAGAGAGCAGCGCAGTCTTGCCGGCGCCGGTCTCACCGGTCAGAACAGTCAGGCCGGCACTCGGCACCAGCGTCGCCTCGCGAATGAGTGCAATGTTAGAAACCTGCAGCTCATCGATCATGACGGACTCCGTAGAATACGCGGCTCACCGAGTTATAGAAGCTCTCGGGGCCGTAATCCAGCAGCAGCACATCACCGGGCCCACGACGCACCGCCACGCTCTCAACGGTGCCATCACAGGTAATAAACTGTCCATCGATGGCGATCGCCGGAACGCTCGGGCGATCATCGGACATAAAGATCTCCACGACATCGCTCGGCGAGGTCAAGAAGGCGCGAGCCTGAATGGTATGCGGGGCGATGGGCACACAGACCATGCCCGTGTAATCGGGGCTGACGATGGGGCCGCCGGCGGAAAGCGCGTAGCCGGTGGAGCCAGTCGCCGTCGATACAACCACGCCGTCGCCGCGCAGGCGGTCGATATGATGACCGGACACCGTGATGTCAAACTCGACCATATCGGACAAGGGCCCGCGCGTAAGGGCCATATCATTGAGGGCAAACGTGCGCACGACATCCTTCGTGCCGTCTTCGCGAACCGAGACGATATCAGCGGCGATGGTGGCGCGGCGGCTCACATGGAGCTCGCCGGACAGGGCATCGCTCACGACCTGCAAAATGTCGCGCTCCTCGGGGCTCGCGGCCGTCAAAAAACCCAAATGACCATAGGAAAGACCCAAAATGGGAATCTCACGGTAGTTGAGAATGCGGGCGGCACGCAGCAGCGTGCCGTCGCCGCCGAGCGTAATAACCAAGTCGGCATCGTCAACATCGGGCGCGCTCTGAATCTTAGAGCGCTGGTCGGCAGCCCATGCGACCTCGTAACCTTGGCGCGAAAGCCAAAGCTCGAGCATCAGGCCGCTCTCGACCGCCTCTTGCTTGTAGTAATTGGGAACCAGAAAGACCTTCATAGCGTTGCAGCTTTCTCGCTCAAAACCGATACCTGGGATTGAAGCTCATCGTCGGTGCGTTCGCCGGGTGCAAACCTCGTGCCGTACAGGAAAAACTCGACGTTGCCCTTGGCGCCATGGATGGGCGACACGCACACGTCGAGCGGGAACAGGCCCTTGGCGGCAAAGAGCTCAATCACCGCCGTAAGCGTATCGCGGCGGACGGCAGGGTCGGTCACGATACCGCCCTCGCCCACCAGCGCAGCCGGCGCCTCAAACTGCGGCTTTACAAGCGTGCAGAACGAACCGGAAGGCTTCAGGCACGCCAGCACGGCGTCGATGATATTCGCAATACTCGTAAACGACACATCGCACACGGCCAAGTCGATAGCGCCGCCGTAGCCAAGCTCGGGCAGCTGTGTCACGTTGGTGCGCTCATGGAGCGTCACGCGCTCGTCTTGGCGCAGCGACCAATCAAACTGAGCGCGACCCACATCGACCGAAACGACCGTAGCGGCACCGCACTTGAGCAGGCAATCGGTAAAGCCACCCGTGGAGCAGCCCACATCGAGGCAAGCAAGATTTGTCGGATCAATCCCAAACGCATCGAGTGCTCCCTCGAGCTTAAGCCCGCCGCGCCCCACGTAGGGAATACGACCCTTCACGTGCAACGGCAAGCCGGGCGTCACCTTAAGGCCCGGCGAGGTCAAACGCTCGCCGCCGCTCGAGACCAAGCCGGCCATAAGAGTGCGAAGGGCATCCGCGCGATCGGCGCAGATGCCCTGTGAAATCAGTTCGTCATCAAGACGCACGCGTTTCATGAATGCCATCAACCATTCGTATCCGGAGACGCGGCCTGGCTATCCTGGGATTCGTTTGCCGCATCCTCATCGTATTCCTGCTCGAGCTTATCGTCCTCACGAGGCGTCAACTCAAACTTATCGACCATATCGACCGCACGGGAGCCCAGCTCGATCGCCTCGTCAAACAGATCGAGCGAACGCTCCAGGGACGTATCCTTGGAGCGAACGGTCGCGATAATCTGGTCCAAGCGGTCCGAGATCTCGTCGAAGTTGCGGACGGAACCCTCTGGCATGGCTACTCCTTGACGGTACCGGTCTCGGCCTCGGCGACCTCGGCATCCTCGTCGAGAACGCCGGCCGCAGCCTGAGCGGCGGCAACCTTGGCGGCAGCCTCGGCGGCCTGGGCCTCCTCGCGGGCACGGTCCTCGGCCAGTAGCTCCTGATAGAGGTCCTCGCCCGGCAGCTCCTCGCTACGAGCGATCTTGCCCAGCACGCCGTTGACAAACGACGCGGACTGGTCGGTGCCATAGGCCTTGGCAAGCTCGACCGCCTCGTTGATCACGATGGCGTCCGAGACCTCCTCGTCGGTGAGGAAGCGCATCTCATAGACGGCGATACGCAGCAGATTGCGGTCGGCACCGGGCATACGCATAAGATCCCAGTTCTTGGCGACGGAGCGCAGGGCGCAGTCGATGCGGTCGATGTGCTCGTAGGCACCGCGGCAAAGCTCCAGCGCGTAGGGATCGAGGGGACCCTTCGAGATCAGGAAATCGCCCTCGAGGACGCGCTCGAGCGGGCTGTCCGTGGCCTCGGCCTGGAACAGCAGCTGCAGCGCCTGACTGCGGGCAAGCGTACGCCCGCGATAAACCTTAAGGCTCAAAGGTTACTCCTTGGGGAAAACGAGGCCGTCGATGCAAACGTCAACGCGCTCGACCTCGACGCCCACCTGGGCGTCGATGGCGGCAACCACGGCGGCGCGAACGGCCTCGGCGAGTTTCTTGAACGGATAGCCAAAGAACACCACGACGCGCACGGTAAGCGCGAGCTTGTCGCCGATGACCTCGGCCTCGACCGCCGGCTCAGAAGCCGGGGCCTTGGACGAAAGCATCATGGAGACAAGGTTGGTGGCAAGGTCCTTGACGCCCACGGAGGCGATGCCCTCGACATCCGTGACGGCGCGCGAGACGATGGCGGTCAGAACATCGGGCGAAATGCCGATGCCGTCAATCTTGATTTCCTGGGGCATGAGTCCTCCTAGAAGAGTTGGTTGCTAGACGCGGGAGACGAACTTGCCGTCGCGGGTGTCAACCTTGATGACCTCGCCCTCGTTGAGGTACATGGGGACCTGGATGACTGCGCCGGTGTCGATGGTGGCCGGCTTGGTGGAACCCTGGACGGTGTCGCCCTTGAAGCCCGGGTCGGTCTGGACGATGGTGGTCTCGATGAACATCGGCGGGGTCACGCCCATGAGCTCGTCGTCGGCGAAGAGCAGCTGGCAGGTGTCATTCTCGCGCAGCCACTTGGCGTTCTCGCCCACCATATCCTCGGGAACGGGAACCTGCTCGTAGGACTCGTTATCCATGAAGATGTAGTCGGCGCCGTCGTTGTAGAGGTACTGGAACTCACGGGTGGTGAGCATGACGCTCTCGAACTTGGTGCCGGCGTTGCAGGTGTTCTCGACGACGCGGCCGCTCTTGATGTCGCGGGTCTTGTAGCGCACGAAAGCGCCGCCCTTGCCCGGCTTGACGTGCTGGAACTCGACGATGGTGTAGACCTTGTCCTTAATGCGGAGACCGAGGCCGTTCTTGAAGTCGGCGGTAGAGATAGTAGGCATAGCGACCTTTCTTGTTATTGGCTAGACGCACAAACGTCCAAATTACATACGAGCGAAATTATACACTTGCAGACGGCGGCTGCGGCGAGCGCATAAAAAGAGAACGCGGGACGCCCGAATCGATCCGGACGCCCCGCCTCCAAAAACCCAAATGGATGGTTTAGCAATCGATAATATGCAGGTCGTGCGGGGTCTTGGTGAAGGGCTCGTAGCCGTTCTCGGTGACGACGCCGTAGTCCTCCAGGCGCACGCCGCCCACGCCGGGCAGGTACACGCCGGGCTCCATGGTGATAACCGAGCCGACTTCGATGATATTCTTGCTGCGGTTGAAGTTAGGCAGCTCGTGGATGTCGATGCCCACGCCGTGGCCCAGACCATGGTTGTAGTAATCGCCATAGCCGGCATCGCCAATAATCTTCTTGGAAAGCTTGAAAATGTCGTTGCCCTCGACGCCCGGATGGATAGCGGCGACGCACTCCTCATGGGTGCGGCGCACGAGCGCGTACAGGTCGAGCTGCTCCTGGGTGGGCTCGCCCATCACGACAGTGCGCGTCATGTCGGAGCGGTAGTCGCAGTAGCCCGCACCGTAATCCATGAGGACAAAGTCGCCCTTCTCGATCACGCGGTCGCTCGGGACGGCATGCGGATTGGCGGTGTTGGGACCGCTCGCGACGATGGAGCCAAAGGCCAGGCTGTCGGCGCCGTTGGCGAACATAAAGTTCTCGAGCTCGTTGCGGACCTGCTTCTCGGTCATGCCGGGCTTAATAAAGCCGAGCATGTGCTGGAAGGCGGCATCGGTAATCGACTGCGCGTGGCGCATAAGCTCGATCTCCTCTGCATCCTTGATGGCACGCATCTTGCGGATGTCGTCATGCATCAGCGGCAGCATGCAGGCAACGGAGCGGTCCTCCAGACCACGCTGAATACCCTGGTAGAAGTTAATCTGCATGTCATCCTCGACGGCGCAGACGCGGCATTTGTTGGCCGCAATCTTGCCGGCGACCCAGCCGGGGATGGTGCCATCGTCCATGTCGTAGACCCAGGGGCTGCCGGCGGGCGTGTTCTCCTCAAAACTGTTGAGATAGCGCGAGTCAGTGTGGAACAGGCACTGATCGGCCGTAATAAACGCGGCGTGAGGGAACTCGAAGGTGTAATCGAAGACGCCCTTCACGCCCGTGAGCCAACGGAGATTGGCCTCGTCGCGCACGACGATGGCGTCGTAGCCGCGCTCAGCCATCAGGGCACGGACGCGCTCGATACGACCGGCAGGACCGGCAGCAAACTCAGACATGCAGATTCCTTTCTTGTTGTCCTCATAAAAGCGGGACGGGTCCCGATCGAAAGACGGATTCGCACGCAATCCGCAACCGATTGAAAACCCGCACCTCAACATGATACGAAAGACGATGGATGTCAATAAAACTTAGAGAAGTTCTTTGCGAGAAGCCAAGTAGGCATGAGCATGGCGCTCAAGAACCTCGTCCTCAACGCTCGTTAGACGAATGGCGCCAAGTGCCGCGGGCAGCGGCAACATACTGCGGTTCGAGCGGACAAACTGCTGCCTGCGGAACTCCTCGATATATGCGGCGGGCTCCAGATCGAAGGCAAACTCCTCGATACCAAAGTCCTCCAGGCAGTCATCGACCTCAAAGACGTAATCGATATCGAAGTCGCAGGCAGCATGTGCTAGGCGCGCCTCAAAGCGCATACCTTCGGACAACAGCTGGTAGGCAGGGACCTGCGAAGCGGCATCGCCCAAGCAGGCGCGCAGGGTACGCTCCCCCGTCTTACCAAAATCGAGCGCATGGCGGGCGCTCGGGTTCGTGGCCATCAGTACGTCCTTGCGGGCAGTCTGAGACCACTGAACGGCATTGACGAGCGCGACTTCCTCGCCAGCGAGAATCTCGGGGACGGTCTCGGTAAACTGATTCCAACGCGACTTGCTGCTCGAGAGCATAGTGCCCACGAGCACCGCATAGCCAAGCTTAAGGTCCTCGGGGTTGGCCTCGCGAACAAGGTCCAGATTGCACACGACCAGACCGGGCTCGGGACGCACCGCGATGGCGGGCAGCGAGCGGTCGCCCGAAGCGACGAGCGGCTCCATCGTCGTAGCGACCGTGAGCATAGCGTCGAAGGTCGTCGGTAGCAGTGCGCACTCGGTACGACCGCACCACTGGTTGGCGCACCAGCAAACAACCGAGCAGGATGCGGCATCGCCAACGGCAACAACCAGGTCATCGCAGGTAATACCGTTAGCCGACAGTGCGCCAAAGACAGTATCGGCGTCAGCCAAGGTCGCGCCATCAGGCGAGACCTCGAGCGGCAGCTGCGAGACGGCAAAGCCCGCATCGACCAGTGCGTGCTCAACGATCTCGCCAAAGCGATCGGACACAGCGCTGTTCCAAACCACCATCGCCCGCTTGGGTTTGCCCACAGCCGAGGCAAACATGCGCGACAGCTCCTCGAACGCGCCCAATCCGACGCGGACATCGACACTGCGGTTTTGGAAATTGATAAGTTGACGGCGAATCATAGCAGTCCACGCTCCAAAAGCATCTCGGCACAAAGGTAGGAAACGTCCTCGAAGGACTTGTTGCGAATATCAAGGGTAAGATCGGCAGCTTGACGATACAACGGACGGCGATGCTCAAAGAGCAGCGCCGCGTGCTCGGGCGAGCGGAAATCGGGACGCGTGTCGGAGCGGCGGATCTGGCGTATCGAATCCTCAAAGTCGCCCTCGAGGTACACGCAGGTGCCCATCTCATGCATGAGCTCGATGTTCACCGGCGTCTCGACAATACCGCCCCCGCACGAAACCAGCAGGCTGCGCTCGCTTTGGAGGGACCGCAGTGCCGAGGTCTCGAGTTCGCGAAAACGTTCCTCGCCCTCGGTCTCAAAAATCTCGGTTACCGATTTGCCACAGCGGCGCACGACCAGGCGGTCGGTATCAATAAACCGACGCTTGAACATAGTGCCCACGTTGCGCGCGAGCGTGGATTTGCCCGCGCCCAAAAAGCCGATAAAGAAGATATGGTCGCAGCCGTGCTTGGTGTGCTGGGACATGGCGAAACCTATTCCTCGCAGGGAAGGTCGCGCAGGGCCCGGCGCTCAAAGATACGGAAGATCTGCGTATACCACAGGTCCTGAGTTGCCTGGGGCTTTACCAGGATCGTGTCGACACCGGCAAAGTTGCCGCTCCACACGTCCGTGTACAGCTGGTCGCCGATCAGCACGGCTTCGTCGGCCGTAGCGCCCAGGCGCTTAAGACCGGCCTTGAGGGCAAACGGTGCTGGCTTCATGGCGTGGCTGATAGCCTCGAGCCCCAGCTCGCGGGCCGATGCCATGACCTGGTCGCGATGCCAGTTGTTGGACACCATGCACAGCTTAAAGCCCTTGGCGTGGGCGGCCTCGAGCCAGGCGGAAACCGCAGCGGGCACCTGCTCGGTATCGCGCGGCACCAGGGTGTTATCGCGATCGAGCAGAATAGCGCGCTTGCCATCGGCCCACAGGGTATCGAGGTCGATGCGATCGACCGAGGCAACGTATCGTTTGGGGCTAAAAATCCTCATGATTAATTCCAAGACTGTTGGTGCTCTTCGTAGGTCTGCGAGAAATACTCCTCATCCTGCGTGATATAGAAATACAGGTCATCGGAGTCCGTGGGCTCAAGGGTAGCCTTGAGCGCCTCGAGCGACGGAGAGCAGATGGGTGTGGGCGGCAGGCCCTCGTGCTTATAGGTGTTGTACGGGCTATCGCTCTGCAGGTCGTCGGCGGTAACCTCGCCGCCGGTGACATACATCATGGTCGCATCGCTGTTGAGATAGCGCAGGCCATCGAGCTTGCCGGCAAGGCGGTTGTAGAAGACCGAGGCGACATGCGCGCGCTGCTCGGCGTTGAGGCCCTCGCGCTCGACGATGGAGGCAAGGTTGATGATGTCGTAATCAGACATCTCCACGCCGTAGCGCTCCTTGATTTTGGCCTCGCAGCCGGCAAAATCGAGCGACTTGTACTCGGTGTTGAATTGATCGAGCATGGCGCGAATCACATCATCGGCGCTCGGTTTCTTACCCAACGAATAGGTCTTGGGGAATAGGAAGCCCTCGAGCGAATCGTTTGCAGCGCCCTCAAGGAAGCTATAGTCCTTCACATAGTTGGAGGCCTTTGCCTGATTGAGGAAGTCTTCCTTGGAGATACTGTCGTATGCCTGGGCCACGCGATCGGCGATCTGATCAACCGTCAGGCCCTCTGGAATAGTCAGTGCATCGGAGCCCGCATTGGGGCCCTCCATGAGCTGCTGAACGACCTCGGTCGCGTCCATGAGCGTGGTGAACGAGTAGGTGCCGGGCTTGAGCGACATGTCGGCGTTGAGCTTTTTGACCGCCGCGTAATAATCCTTGGGATTTTCGACGATATGGTTCTCGGAGAGAATCGAAGCGATGCTGTCACCCGAGGCACCATCGGGAATAGTGATAGTAACCTGCTGGCCAGCAGTGACTTTCGCATCCTCACCAGCAAAAAAGCCCTTGACAGCTGGCACGACAAAGAAAACGATCGCGACAAGTGCAAGCACGGCGACGACGCCACCGATAATCATAGGCACCGGGGAGCTTTTCTTTTGGGCACCACGGCGAGCGCGCGTGTTATAGCTCGAGCGCGTGGCCGGAGCAACGCCGTGCGAGCCATGAGCATGATGTGCGTGGGAGCGTGATTGCGGTGCCTGTCCCTGCGTACGCTGGGCAGGAGCCTGCTGCTTAAAGCGGGAACCGCCCGCGGGCTGGGCTGTATGGGCAGCAGACTGCTGAGCAGGACGACGAACAGGCTGCTGGCCTGGACGCTGAGTGGGCTGAGTGGGGCAAGAAGAGGGCTGCGCCGAACGTGCGGCGGGTTGGGCCGCGCGCTGAGTCGGTTGCATCGGACGCTGACCGGACGATACAGGGCGTGGCGCAGGCTGTCGTGTACGATTCGGCTGGCGCGGATCGAAAGCGCTAGACATGCGAAACCTCCTCGTTTTTGCGATCGAGCCACGTCTGCAAGAACAGGCTGGCGGCGATCATGTCGATCTTGCCCCTCATCTGCTTTTCGTTGAGTCCCTGCTCGCGCAGGATACGCTTGGCCTCTTGCGAGGACAGGCGCTCGTCCTCAAACTCCAGCGGAAGATCGAGCTCGTCGGCGATCTTTTGCGCTATGGCGGCAACGCGCTCGGCCTGGGGGCCAGGCTCGCCGGCCATGGTCAGGGGACGCCCGCTTACCAAGATGTCGGGCTCATAGTCCTCGACCAGGTAACGGAACGTCTTGGCCATACCGGTAACCTCAGCGGCCGGAAGCACCTTGACGGGCATCGCCATCTTGCCATCACGGCTCGAGACGGCGATGCCGATCCTGGCCTCCCCTATGTCCAGCGCGAGCGCGACCACAGCGACTACTTAGGCGCCGAGCGCGGTCTTGGCGGCCGCGAGGGCATCGGCGATACCGGCGGCGTTCTTGCCACCGGCCTGGGCCATGTTGGGACGGCCGCCACCGCGACCATCGACCAGACCCGCGATCTGCTTGATCACGTTGCCGGCGTGGAAACCGGCCTTCACGGCGTCATCGGAGCCGGCGGCGAGCAGGGCCGGGGTGCCCTTCTCGGTCACGCTGGCAACAACACAGGCAACGGGGCCGGCGACCTTCTGGTGCACGGTATCCCAAACGTTGCGCAGGTCGGCGGCCTCAAGGCCCTGGAGCTCAGCGACGACGAGCTTATAGCCGTCGAGCTCGACGGCACCCTCGATGGCGCTGGAGATAGCGTCGGAGGAGCCACCGGTCAGCGCCTTCTTGAGCTTGTTAGACGTCTCGCGCAGCTCGGCCTGCAGGTTCTCCACACGAGCGGGAACCTCGTCAACGCGGCACTTGAGCGCAGCGGCAGCGGCGTCAACGAGTGCCAGGCGGTCGGCCATGTAGTCGAGGGCGCCCTTAGAGGTAACGGCCTCGATACGGCGGACGTTCGAGCCCGTGGAGGACTCGGAGATAATCTTGAATAGGCCGATCTCGGCGGTATTGGCGGCATGGGTGCCACCACAGAGCTCGCGGGAGAACGGCTGGTCCTCGGCGCCCACGGAGACGACGCGGACGACATCGCCGTACTTCTCTCCAAACAGAGCGACAGCGCCGGCAGCCTTAGCCTCGTCGATGCCCATGACACGGGTCACGACCGGCTTGGAAGCGAAGATCTGCTGGTTGACCAGGTCCTCGACAGCCTTGAGCTGCTCGAAGGACAGAGCCTCGAAGTGCGTAAAGTCAAAGCGCAGGTGCTCGGGCGTCACCAGCGAGCCGGCCTGGGAGACGTGCTCGCCCAGGACCTGCTTAAGGGCAGCGTCGAGCAGGTGCGTGGCGGTGTGGTTGCGGCGCAGGAAGCCACGGCGCTCAGCGTCGAGCGCGGCGGTAACATCGGCACCGACAGTCAGCGTACCATCGGCAACGTGCGCGACGTGGGCATACAGGCCGTTGTGGTTCTTGGTGTCGACAACGGTCAGAACAACGCCCTCAGCGGAAAGCTTGCCGGCATCGCCTTGCTGGCCACCCATCTCGGCATAGAACGGGGTGCGGTCGAGCACGACCTCGACGTCCTCGCCGGCGGCAGCGGACTCGACGGACTCGCCGTTGCGAACGATGGCGACTACCTTGGCGCCCTCGATGACGTCGTTGTCATAGCCATCGAAATCGGTCGCAGCGACCTTGTCGGAAAGCTCGACCCACACGTCGTTGAAGCTGCCCCAGGCATCGCCCTTGGCGTTGGCACGAGCGCGGGCCTTCTGGTCCTCCATGCAGGCAGTGAAGCCGTCCATGTCGACGTCGTGACCAGCGGTGCCGGCGATCTCGACGGTCAGGTCGATGGGGAAACCAAAGGTGTCGTGCAGCTTAAAGGCAACATCGCCCGGAAGCGCAGCACCCTCGGCAAGCGCTGCCAGGGCCTCATCCAGGTAGACGCGACCGTTGTCGAGCGTCGTGGAGAAGCGCTCCTCCTCGGAGGCGACGATACCCTTAACGAGCGCGACGTTCTTGAGCAGCTCGGGGTAGGCCTCGCCCATCTGAGCGTTGACCTCGTCGATGAACTTGGTCAGGAAGGCGCCCTCGATGCCCAGTAGGCGACCGTGGAACACGGCGCGGCGGAGCAGGCGGCGAAGGACGTACTCGCGACCCTCGTTACCGGGCAGGATGCCGTCAGAGATCATGAAGTCGACGGCACGGGAGTGGTCGGCGATGATGCGAAGAGAACGGCTGGCGCCGGAGTAATCGTCGGCGTCATAGGTCTTGCCGCTGATCTCCTCGCCCAGCTTGATGAGGTGCTGCATCAGATCGCCGTCGTAATTGGCGGTCTTGTGCTGCATGATGGCAGCCATGCGCTCCAGGCCCATGCCCGTATCGAGGTTGCGGTGCGGCAGCTCCGGCATGGAGCCGTCCTCCTGACGGTCGTACTGGGTAAACACGAGGTTCCAGAACTCAAGGAAGCGGTCGCAGTCGCAGCCGGGCTTGCAGTCGGGGCTGCCGCAGCCGACCTCCTCGCCCATGTCAAAATAGATCTCGGAGCACGGACCGCAGGGACCGGTGGGGCCAGCGGCCCAGAAGTTGTCGTCCTCACCCAGGCGGGAGATGTGGTCCTCGGCAACGCCCAGAGAACGCCACACGTCGTGGGTCTCGTCGTCCTCGGTAAAGACGGTGAAGTACAGGCGATCGAGCGGCAGCTTGAACTCCTTGGTGATGAGCTCAAAGGCCCAGGCGCAAGCCTGCTCCTTGGAGACGCCGCCAAAAGAGAAATCGCCGAGCATCTCGAAGAACGACAAGTGACGGCCGTCCTCGCCGATGCAGTCGATGTCGTTGGTGCGGACGCACTTCTGGCAAGAGATCGCGCCGATCTCCTTCATGGTCTTCTTGCCCTGGTAGTACTCCTTAAACTGGTTCATGCCGGCGTTGGCAAGCAGCAGCGAGGGATCATCGGGGACGAGGGACGAAGAAGGATAGAGCTTAAGACCGCGCTCCTCAAAGAAGTTGAGGAACTTGGAGCGGATCTCGGCCGTAGTCATTGACGGGTAGTCAGCACTCATAGAGGGAATCTCCTCGGTTTCACATCGAAACAGTTCAAACGTAACGATATTACCATCCCGCCGCACACATGCAAAAAAGAGGGCCGGCACAATGCCGGCCCTTCAGCGAAATTGCATGTTAGCACGTATGAATGTTAACCCGAATTACCCCGCCAGTTGTCGTCATCGTCCATGGAGCCGTCGATGCCGGTATTGGTATCGTCGTCCGAGTTGGAATCATCGTCTTTGGCGAAGGGGTTCTTGAAGAAGCCCGTGGCATCGGGTTGCAGGCCCGAGAGCTTAATCCAGGGATTATCGAGCTCGGGCTTGGGCATGGCCTTGGCCTCGGGCGCAGTCTCGTTACCGATGAGCTCGGACTCATAGATGAAGGTGTCGTCGCCGAGCGCGTCGTAGGCGGCGACCGGGTTGCCATCGGCATCGCGGTACGGCGTGCCCTTAAACACGGCTCCGTCATAGGCCACAAGCTGACGGCCGGTCTCATTCTCGAAGTAGTACACGAAGATGCCCTTGAGGGCCGCACAAAGCGGGATGGCAATAATCATGCCGATGGGCCCCATGAGTGCCGAACCAATAACGAGAGCCGTAAGGCTCATAATGGGATGCACCTGCACTGAGCTCTGCATGACCTTAGGCGAAATCACATTGTCGGTGACGTTTTGCGCGACCATCGTCACGATGAGCGTCCATAACGCCAACATGGGGCTGAACATGAAACCGAGCACCGTGGCGATTGCCGCGCTCACCCAAGGACCGACGACCGGAACCAAATGCATGATGCCGGTAAAGATAGCCATGAGCGCCGCATACGGATGGCCGATGATCATAAAACCGATAAAGGCGAGGAAACCACCGCAGATGGACGTCACGACCATACCGCGCATGTAGCCGCCGACAGAGCGAGAAAGGATGGCGACCATAAAGCGGTACGAGGTCTCCTTCTCCTGACCGATGATGGTGCAAATCTCGTGATGCATGCGAGGGTAGTCGCAGGCCATCCAATAGGCAAGCACCAGACCAAGGAAAATCACGAACAACTGCGAGGCCGTATTGGTGATGAGCGGGAACACACCGCGACCAAGCTCGGCAGCAATCTGAGACACATACTTCGATGCCACGGTAACCAGGGACGAAAGATTATCGTCCAAATACTCCTTGAGCGGCGTGTTGTTGAGCGTCTTGGCATGCGAGATCATCTCATTGAGATCGCCACCCGCAACACGAAGCTGCTCGGGCAGGCGGCTCAGGACTTCCATGATCTGACCAAAGAGAATCGGCGACAAGATGCAAACGACACCGACGAGCACGGCAACAACAACAATAAGCGCGACAAGCGAACCGATGCCGCGATTCACGCCATGGTGCTCGAGCCAGTTGGTGATCGGGGACATCACAAAAGCAATGATGGAACCGACGGCAAGAAACTCAATAACCGGTGCCAGGATGCCCATAAGGTTAAAGATGACAGCGGCGATGACAATGCAGCCGACAACAGCCCAAATGCGCAGCGTCAGAATGCGGGTGTCGCGCAGCACGCGATCGGTTTGTTGGGGGTGCGCGCTCATGAACGAATCATCACTCCGTCGGGGTCGATCTTGTCCTGAATCTTCTTAAGCGTGCGGCGCAGCAGACGCGAAACCTGCACCTGAGAAATACCCAGCTTCTTGGCGATCTCGATCTGGGTCATGCCCTTCACAAAGCGCAGCTCGATCACCTCGCGCTCGCGCGGCGAGAAATCACGGATGGCTTCCTCGATCACTAGGCGGTCATCGGTAAAGTCGAGCTCGTTGTCGTCGTCGGCGTAACGGTCGAGAATCGAAGGGGCATCGTCGGAATCGGACGCACCAGGAGCCTCGATGGGCACCGAGGTATAGGCCGAAGACGATTCCATAGCCTCGAGGACCTCATCGACAGTCACATCTAGATACTCAGCGATCTCCTCAACCTTGGGCGAACGCTGCAGCTCGTTGGTAAGTTTGTCAGTAGCCTGGTTGACCTTGGCCGAGAGCTCCTGCAGACGACGCGGTACGCGCACGCTCCAGCCCTTGTCGCGGAAATGGCGTTTGATCTCGCCCAGGATAGTAGGTGTCGCAAACGTCGTGAACTCGAGTCCGCGCTCGGGATCAAAGCGGTCGATAGCCTTGAGCAGGCCCAAATAGCCAACCTGCATCAGATCATCGAGCGGCTCGCCGCGGTTCTTAAATTTGTTGGCAAGAAACCTTACCAGGTTCATGTGGGACATGACGAGCTGCTCGCGTGCGTCCGGGTCACCGGTCTCTTTATAGCGACGAAACAGCTCGCGGGTTTTCTCCTTGTCCCAAGCGGTCTTACCGCTCCGGGAACGTTCGGTCATATTAGATATCCGCCTTGAGGTCGAGGGAAAGCGTCAGGGGCGCCGCAGTCTTTTCGTAGGAATCGCACACGCTCGCCAAAATGAGCTCGGCATACACCGCAGCCTGGTCGTCTTCATCGACCGTAGCCTGGTCGCCAAAGGTAATAGTCATGCCAACGTGGGTCTCATCGACATCGAATTTGATGGTGATGTCATCGCAGTCGACCGCGGTGCAACCAAAGATGAAAGCCTCCTCAGCAGCCATGCGGATGTCCTCGATGCGATCGACAGACATAGAGCACAGGGCACCAACGTTGGCTGCCGTCATGCGCACAAGGCGAGCGAGACGCGGGTCACCGGCAACGGTCAGCGTGATAGGGCAGTTTGCTTCGCTACTCATCGCAGGACTCCTCAGAGGTCTCGGCGGGCGTATAGGTGTAATACTGAGCCGGCTTGGATACAGACTTCTGACCATCATCGTCGCCCGCGGCGGCCTCGTCCTCGCCAATTAGGACGCGCTCGGTAGGCTGCTCGGCCTCCGCAGCGGCAGCGGCGAGCTTGCGATCGGCGTCGGCTGCAGGAGCCTTCACCTTATTGAAGAGCTTCTGCACAGCACCGGCGGCAGAGTCGGTCACGCTCGACACAGCATTGCTGGCCTCGGCCATGCTGCCCGTAACCTCGGAAATGTCGCGAACCACGGCTTCGACCTCTACGAGATTGGAGGTAAGGGCATCAACTGCCGTCTTGCTCGACTTAAGCAGCGGCTCCATCTGGGCAAGCGCCGGCGTAAGCTCATCGACAGCGCCATCGAGCTTTGCCACCACAGGCTGAGCCTCGGCGATGGTGTTGTTGAGGTCGTTCACGGTCTTATCGAGCGAGTCGACAACATTGCGGGTCTTGCGCAGGGTAAGCGCGAGCTCAGCGATGGCCCACACGCCGGCAACGGCGAGCAGCAGCAGGGCGATTTGAATGGGACTCATACAAGCCTCCCGGAAGAATCGAAATACAGACGCTTTTCATGGTACCCCAAAGGGGACCGAACATGCCAAGAGCAGCAACGTAGGACAAAATTATCAGCAGCTACTTCGGTGCATCCCCGCTGCGGTCGCGTTCGCTTTGCTCTACGCGCCATTCTTCCCAACCGCGGCCGGCAGGCTGCCAGAACACGCCGCGCTCCAGTCCCTCGGGCAAATAGCGCTGATCGACCCAGCCTTCGGGATAATCATGTGGATACTTATACACACCGTATTCATCGCTGCCCGGGCGATGGCGATCGCGCAGATAACTCGGCACCTCGCGAAGCCCACTAGAATGGATATCGGCCAGCGCCGCATCGATCGAAGCCTCACACGCGTTGGATTTTGGCGCCAAGCACACATAGAGTGCAGCCTGAGCCAGGTTAATGCGGCACTCGGGATAGCCAATGACCTCGGCAGACTTAAACGCGGCATGCGCCACCAAAAGCGCCTGCGGGTCGGCGTTGCCAACATCCTCAGAAGCGTGAATCATAATGCGGCGAGCGATAAACTTAGGATCCTCCCCAGCATCGATCATGCGCGCGAGCCAATAGATCGTGGCATCGGGGTCACTACCGCGCATGGACTTGATGAACGCACTGATGATGTCGTAGTGCATGTCGCCGTTTTTGTCATACGTAAAGCCGCGACGCGGGTTGGCAATCTTCACGTCATCCACGGTGATGGGATAGCGCTCCCCCGCCGCAGGCGCTGGCGTTCCCTCGGTATCGGGACGCGTGACAGCAATCTCGCTCGCAAGCTCGAGCGTCGTGAGCGCCGAGCGAGCGTCACCCGCTGCCAGCGTGCAAATGGTCTTGACCGTATCCTCATCGGCCGAGAACTTTCCGTTCAAGCCCTGTGGTGCCTCGAGCGCACGCTCAATAAGCGTGGCGATATCCTCATCCTTCAGATGTTCAAGCTCCACCACGCGCCCGCGCGACAACAGTGCCGAGTTGACCTCAAAGTACGGGTTCTCTGTCGTTGCACCAATCATAATGACGGTACGGTTCTCAACTGCATGCAGCAGGGCATCCTGCTGCGACTTAGAGAAGCGGTGAATCTCATCGATGAATAGAATGGTGCGGCGGTCGTAGGTATTCAGGCGCGTCTTGGCCTCGTCAATCACGCGACGCAGGTCCTTCACAGTACCCGTGACGGCGCTGACCTCGACAAACTCGCTCTTGGTATGGTTGGCGATAATGTGGGCCAGCGTCGTCTTACCCGTACCGGCCGGCCCGTACAGAATCACGCTCGAAAGCACGTCGTGCTCGATCGCGGCACGCAACCATGAGCCCTTACCGACGGCCTTTTGCTGGCCCACATACTCGTCGAGCGAATTGGGGCGCATGCGCACCGCAAGCGGCGCATTCATAAAAGAACGCTCGCGCGTCGAAGCAGAAAAAAGGTCGTCCATAGCCATCCCGTGCGTCAATCAAAAACGTTTTCCATCAACAGTATACCGAATAAATACGAACTACCGTTCGTTAATATAGGTACGGTGCGGAAACTTCAATCCCGGGAACAGCTTGCTCGTGAGCTCACAGAAATAGCCATCCGTCATGCTCGAAATGTAATCTACTACGGTCTGATCTATATCGTCCTGCCATGCATAGGCGCGATCGTAGTAGGAAAGCTGCCGCTCAATGCGAGAAATGTGGTGCTTAAAGATGTAAGAAGACTCGTTGCCTTCGTTTATATCCTGCAGGCAACGGTCGTAGAGCTTTTCGAAGGCCTCGCGCAGCTCCACTTCGGAGTCGCCTTCGATGCCGCCCTTGCTATAGATCTTCTCGTAGTTCTCGCGCTTGGCTCGGCGGATCTCCTCAAACAGGTCCTCGCTCATCTCGATGCGTGGCTTGCCATAGCTGTGCTCGACGATATCGATGGAGGCATGCGTGAGGATCCAGCTGTTGTAGGCTCCACCCCGACCGTCATCAAAAGCATTGGGCGACAGAAGGCCCGCCGCAATGGCGTCTTGGCGATCGCGCCCTACGTAGGCAAGGATATCCGAGATGCGAACCACGCAGCCCTCGAGCGTCATGGGGCGCAGGTGCTCGATTGCGCTATAACCCGTGGCAATGCAATCCTCAACCGTCTGATCGAACTGGTCAAAGGAGCCCATATCCGAGAGCTCAAACACACGTTGCTCGTACTCACCGTTGTGGCATAGCACGCCGTCGAGCGTCTGGAGCGACACGTTGCGGCCGTACAGCGCGTCGAGCACGCGGACCGACTGCACGTTATGGAAAAAATAACGACCCGTGCGCTCGTGATAGATATCGTTGAGGAATCGCTCACCGGCATGGCCAAAGGGCGTGTGGCCCAAGTCGTGGCCTAAGCCAATCGCCTCGATCAGATCGCAGTTGAGCCCCAGGGCACGTCCGATATCGCGCGCGATGCGCGAAACAAGCTGCACGTGCAGGCCGCGACGCGACAGGTCGTCGTTGCTGCGAAAACTAAAGACCTGCGTTTTGCCTGCATAACGGGTGTATGCGGGCAGATGCAAAATCTTTTCGGTATCGCGCATAAATGCCGGACGCATGAGCGTGCCCACATCTGCGGCTCGATCAACACGGCGGATAACCTGACCATCGTTGCATCGATAAGGGTTAATGACACCCGAGGCACGGTCGGCAGCGATACGCTCGACCAGCTCGGGCGACAACGCCGAGGGAATGCGATCCATACGCGCCTTGATGGCGGCTGTCTGTTGATTGATTGCCATGGCATGCTCCTTAAAAAGGGCGCGCAAACGGTTACAGCGTACTACCCACAACCTCGATTATGGCAAATATCGGCACCAAAAACGGCAGCAATGGCAGGGAGCGCGATTTTGCGATGAGACAGGCGGCGGCAAGGGCCAGGAGCGCAGCCGCAAACGCGACGATACCACCCAAGGGATCGAAGGTACAAAGGGCAAAGAGCGCCTTGGCGTCCCCCATACCAATGCCGGGAGCGTGGCGAACACGACGCCAAAGCGACTCAGTAAGCATAAGGGCAAGGTAGGCGATGGCAGCAAGACCGGCATGGTCAAGCGCCGTGTTAACGCCCTTGTCGAGCCAAACGCCTGCAAACGCCGCCACCGCACACGCGCCGGCAAGCTGATTGGGAAACCGTCGCTCACGGGCATCAATCGCCGCGCCGGCAAAGATGCAAATCCAAAACGGAATATAGACCATCTAACACCTCCTTGGGCAGCAGCTCAAACGCAAAAACCACCACAAAGGTGCCTGTCCCCTTTGTGGTGGTTTTGATCGTGGTTATTTGGCGCCTTGCATGACCTCATCGAGGGTAACGTTGACGGCGTGCTGCGTCGGGACCCAGTCGACCTTTAGGAACAGAGCAGCCACCGTGATGGGGATATAGCTGAACATAAAGATCGGGAAGGTAAACAGGTTGGTCACCAAACGCCACTTTTGCGCACAGTGAATATGCTTGTACTCGAAGATGGTCGTGAGTAGCGCCAGGATAAAGAAGGTCTGGTACATCATCGCGAAGGTCATGATGAGCGAGGCGGCGCACGCCTGCATCTCGACCTCGGTGGCCAAAAAGCCGTGCGAAAGACCGCCCACGACGAGGAAGGTCACGTTGGCGAGCATAGAGATCAGGGACAGCAGCATGCCCGGAGCGATGGTCATAAACATGTCGTAGGCGGCAAAGCGATGATAGCGGAAGGTCGACTTGACCAAGTGCTTACCATAGGTAAAGAATACCTGGTAAAAGCCCTTAGTCCAACGCATGCGCTGTTTCCAGGACGCCTTAAACGTCACGGGCTGCTCGTCAAAGAACTCCGCCGGTGCATAACCGATGCGAATGCCATGGATGGCGCAGAACGTGGTGAACTGAATGTCCTCAGTCAGCGTGTGGAACTGCCAGCCGTGCATGCCTTCGATCACGCTGGCAGAAATGAGATAGCCCGAACCCGAGACGGCGCAAGACGTCTTGCAGATATTACGCGCGTTGTTGAGAAAGCGTGCCTCACGCAGATACCAGGTGGCATTAGCTGCCGAGACCCACGAGCTGCCGAAGTTCTTGGAGTTGCGATAGCTCGTGACCACATGGAAACCCTGGTCAAAGGCATCGTTCATCTTAGACACGTAATCGCGGGAGATAACGTTGTCGGCATCGAAGATGAAGTAGCCCTCAAACGTGTCGGGATACTCGTTAAGGATACGGTCGAAACCAAAGTCCATGACCCAGCTCTTGCCCTTACGGGCCAGATCATTGCGCTCGTAAACAATGGCACCGGCCTCGCGCGCAAGCTGCGCCGTGTTGTCGGTGCAGGCGTCGGCGACGACGAAGACCTCGATAAGCTCGGACGGATAGTCCTGATCCTTGATGGAGCGTACGAGGTTGGCGATCACGGCTTCCTCGTTATGCGCCGCGATAAAGAACGCATAGCGGTGGAGTTTTTTGGCCTTGGGAGGCGCGACCTCGCCACGAAGAGCACCGATGACAAAGAAGACCACCTGGTACAGAAAGCAGACCGTGAGCAGCGTGACGACAATCTGGTTGAAGATCACGATGGGTGTGTTGGTTTGTAAAAAGGCGAGCATGCAGGCTCCCGAGAACGCATTACGTAAACAAACGTATATCTTACCGCAGGCTTACCGAGTTCAAGAAACCACCTAATACTGGCTAGGCTTCGAGCAGACCGAGCTGCGGAACGATTTCGTCACCGGCAGCGGTGCGGCCAAGCGAGCGCGGGGCAAGGTCATCCAGAACCGCGGCAAGGTCCCACGGCAGCTCATCGCGGCACTCGATGCGCTCGCCCGTCACGGGATGGTCGAACGCCACGCGCCAGGAATGAAGGAACTGCCTGGTCAGACCCTGATCGGCACGCGCCTCGCACTTACCGTAGAGCGGGTCGCCCACGCAGGCATGGTTGATATGGCGCATATGCACACGAATCTGATGCGTGCGACCGGTAAACAGATGGCACTCGACGAGCGTATAGCCGTCGTCAAAGCGCGTGGAATCAAAGCGCTCGAGCACCTTGAAAGTCGTGATGGCCTGGCGCGCAAAGGGGTCATCGGAAACCGCCATCTTCACGCGGTCGCGCGTCGATCGGGCAATACCAGTGTTGATAGTGCCCTCGTCCATGGCGATGTGACCGTGAACGAGCGTGATATAGCGACGGTCGAGCGTGCGCGTGCGGATGAGATTTTGAAGCGCGCGCTGGGTGTCGTCGTCTTTTGCCGCGAGCATAAGGCCCGAGGTATCGCGATCCAGGCGATGCACGATGCCGGGGCGGTCCTCACCCTGCACGGTACCCAGATGGTCGATGCCGCAGTGGTAGACCAGGGCGTTCGCAAGGGTGCCGCTCTCGTGGCCATGGGCGGGATGGCACACCAGGCCGCGCTGCTTTGAGAGCACGATAAGGTAGTCGTCCTCGTAACGGATATCGAGGGGAATGGCTTCGGGAATCACATCGGTGGGGTCGTGCGGCTCGGGCAGGTCAACCGAGATACGGTCGCCGGCACGAACGGCATACTTTTTTGATAGGCAGGTCTCGCCGTTGACGGCAACGGCGCCGCCCTCGATCAGATGTGCGCAGGCAGAACGCGTGGGACAGCCATCGTTGGCGCCCAGATAAGCGTCGAGACGCTGACCAGCGCAATCGTCGGCAACAAGAATATGGATGTCGGCCATTAGCGCTCATTCCTTTCGCGAATCTTGCGGGCACGCTCCCCACGCTGTTTGGCTTTGCGTTTGGCGCGGGCCTCGTCACGGGCGTTGAGCTCAGCGGTCGCATCGACCTCGCGAGCGGCGGGGCTCAAGAACATGTAACCGATAAGCGCCAGCACAACACCGACCGTAATGCCGATATCAGCCACGTTAAAGACGGGAAAGTCGATGAACGTGGTGGCGATAAAATCGGTCACGAAGCCAAAGACAAGACGATCGATCGCGTTGCCGATGGCGCCGCCCGCAACCATGGCCATGCCCACAACCTCAAGATGGGCGAGCTGGGGTGCACGAACGAGGTACACGGCAATAGCGATAATGACTGCCAACGCCAGCACGGCAAACGCGATGCCATGCCCCTCGCCCATGCTAAAGGCGGCTCCGATATTGCGAACAAACAGAAAATCGATCACGCCGGGGATAACGGTCACATGCAGAGCATCGCCCACGGCACGAACCGCAAGCTTGGTCAGCTGGTCAACAAGCAACACAACGAGCGCTACCCCACCAGCAACACCTAACCGCCAACGCAAAGGCGGCGTCATATCCGCACCACGACCCAAAGAAATCCCCTACCCTCAAGAACAATCGAATTCCGTTTAACGCAGTAGATAATCATACATTGACGCAAGCAAGAAGCGACAAATCTCCCAAGAACGGAAACACCGCAGGTAGAGCATAAATGAGCGAGCAGGTCGCATTTGAGACAAGGTGACGTGAAATGAAAGGGCGCTGACCTTTCGGTCGCGCCCTTGAAATTGAATGTCAGAGTGTCCAAATGCGGCCCGCGCAGCGTCGGTAGGTTACGGCGTTCTACGAACGCCGTAACCTACAAAGCGTCAGCGCAGCGCTTGCAGATATGCGCGTGGCCGTTGTACTCGCCGACAGTGGTGCGATAGTTCCAGCAACGGTCGCAGCACTCGCCCTCGGCAGCCTCAATAGCAACGGAAAGCTCCTCGCCCTGGGTCAGCTCAACATCGGAGACGATGTAGAACTCGGCCAGGTCGACGGCTTTGTCGCCGGTCAACAGCGCATACATCTCGGCGGGAACGACCGCCTTGACGCGAACCTGCTGGCTCTTGGTGAAGGTGCCGGCAGAACGGGCATCCTCAAGGGCCTTGGTCACGGCGCTACGGAGCTCGAGCGAAGCCTCGAGCACGCCCTCAAACTCATTGGCCTCGTCGACCGTGATAGGCGACTTGTACCAATCGAGCAGCGCGGCGTAATTCTGGTGATCAACGCAGCCGGCGGGCGCATAGGCCATGGCCTCGTCGACGGTGTAGGACAAGATCGGCTGCAGATCGCGCATGAGCATCGAGAAGAGCTCGGCGAGCACGGTCTGAGCGCTGCGGCGCTCGAGCGAGCCGGGCTTCTCGCAGTACAGACGATCCTTCAGGGCGTCGAGGTACACGTTGGAGAGCTCGGTAACCACAAAGTCGTAAAGCGCACGGTAGGCGCGCGGGAACTCGTAGCAGGAGTAAGCGTCGTCGACCTCGGCCTGGACCTGGGTCAGGCGGGCAACCATGAGCTTGTCGAGCGGCAGCAGGTCGGCAAAGGCGACGCCGTCGGTCTCGGGCTCAAACTGACCCTCGAGCTCGGAGAGCAGGAAGCGCAGCGTGTTGCGGAAACGACGGTAGGCATCGGACGTACGAGCAAGGATCTCGTGGTCGATGGACACGTCGGAGCTGGTATCGACCGAGGCGACCCACAGGCGGATGATGTCGGCGCCCATCTCGTCGCAGACCTTGTTGGGGTCGATGACGTTGCCGAGCGACTTGGACATCTTGCGGCCCTGGCCGTCGAGGGTGAAGCCCTGCGAGACGACCGCCTTGTACGGGGCGTGACCATTGGCACCCACCGAGGTGAGCAGCGAGCTCTGGAACCAACCGCGGTGCTGGTCGGAGCCCTCAAGATACACGTCCGCCGGATACTCCAGCTCGGGACGGTACTCGCAGACGGCCTTCCAGGACACGCCGGAATCCCACCACACGTCGAGGATGTCCTTATCGGCCTTGAGGTGATGGCCGCCGCACTTGGGGCAGACGCAGGCCTCACCCAGGTAGCTCTCGGGAGCGTCGGTGAACCAGGCGTCGGAGCCCTTCTCGTGGAAGAGCTTGATGACGGCGTCGAGCGTGGCATCGTTCATGACCTTCTCGCCGCAGTCGGCGCAGGTGTAGCTGGGGATGGGCACGCCCCAGTTGCGCTGACGGCTGATGCACCAGTCGGGACGCTGCTCGACCATGCCGCCAATGCGGTTGGCGGCATGGGCCGGATACCACTTGACGTTCTCGCGGACCTCTTTGCCAGCCTGCTCGCGCAAACCGGTCTTGTCCATCGAGACAAACCACTGGTCGGTAGCACGGAAGAGCACCGGGTGCTTGCAGCGCCAGCAGTGCGGATAGCTGTGCGTGATCTTCTTCTCGAGGACCAGGGTGCCGCGCTCGCGCAGGAACTCGATGATGTGCGGGTTGGCCTCATCGGTATCCATACCGCTGAAGGGGCCACCGGTGCCAAACTCCTCACCGGTGTAGAACTTGCCGTCGTCATCGACCGGCATGCAGATGTCGGTGATGCCCTCCTTGAGGCAGGCAAAGTAGTCGTCGACGCCATGGCCGGGCGAGTTGTGGACGATACCGGTACCGTCGTCGACACCGACGTAATCGGCCAGCAGCGCCACGCCCTCGACACCGTCAAAGACCGGCTGCTTGTAATGGATGTGGTGGAAGGTCTCGGCGGGAACCACATAGGGCTTGCCGTCGACCATGACCGGGGTGTACTCCCAACCGAACTCCTCGCAGCACTTGGGAGCCAGGTCCTCGAGCATGACCTCGGCGCGGCCGTCGTGCTCAACGGCGACGTAAGCGGCGCCGGGCTTGAGGGAAACTGCCTGGTCGGAGGGGATGGTCCACGGCGTGGTCGTCCAGATGATAAAGTCAACCGGGCCGTCGAAGTTCTCGAGGCCGGCGGGCTTGGAGGTCATCTCAAAGCGCACGAAGATGGAGGGGCTCGTCTCGTCGGAGTACTCAATCTCGGCCTCGGCGAGTGCAGTGTGGCAGTGCTTGCACCAGTGGACGGGCTTGTGGCCGCGATAGATCATGCCCTTGTCGAACATGGCCTTGAAGACCTCGATGTCGGCGGCGTCATGCTGGTGATAGAGCGTCAGATAGGGATTGTCCCAGTCGCCGAGCACGCCCAGGCGACGGAAGCCGGCCTTCTGCAGCTCGATGTTCTCGACAGCGAACTTGTTGCAAAGCTCGCGGATCTTAGCCGTGGAGGTCTGGTTGAACTTCTCGGTGCCGAGCTTCTCCTCGACCTTGTGCTCGATCGGCTGACCGTGGCAGTCCCAACCGGGGACATAGGGAACCTCATAGCCCTGCATCATCCAGTAACGGTTGATCATGTCCTTGGAGATCTTATTCATGGCGTGGCCGATGTGGATCGGGCCGTTGGCGTACGGAGGGCCGTCGTGCAGCACGAACTTCTTGTGACCCTCGTTCTTCTTTAAAACTTGCTCGTAGACCTTGTTGTCCTGCCAGTCCTTGAGTCGCTTGAGCTCGGACTTGGAAAGACCGGCACGCATGGGAAATCCGGTTTTGGGCAGATTCATCGTCTGCTTGTACTCGTTTGCCACGGTACCCCTTTCTTGTCATGGGCGCGCACGCCCGTTGGGCACCAAAAAAGCGCCCGTCCCTGCAAGCTGGGACGAAGCGCCACAAAACGGGCTGCACGCCCGCAAAAGCTCTTCGCTTAACCACCCAGCTTAGATGCCCTCGCCCGCGTATTCGCGCGCTCGCATCCGTTACTCGGCTGGCCTGTATCGACGACCATCTCGGCGATGTCTACTAAGACGAACCTGCGCGGTACGTCCGTTGGGACCGCAGCTCCGGGGTGATTTTCATCGGTCGCATGCACGGGTTCTCAGCGCTCCCCGCTCTCTGTAGCATGCGGACGGCCGACTACTCGTCCCCATCAACGCTTATGCGGAGTATGCTAGCACGTTCCGCGCCGGCTAAAAACCCTCAACACTGGTTTTATACGTTCGAAATTTCTCGCTATTACAGCCCTGCTCTAGGAGCAAAATACCTGAAAGCACTCTATCGAACGAAAGAAGGTTGCTATGCGCACGATTGGAATGAGCGACTACACCGTTGGCGAGGATTGCTTTGACGAGCTGCCCGCCGCACTGGCGGAGTACGGCGCGACAAAGGTCGCGATCATCGGTGGCAAGCGGGCACTGGCCGCAGCACTTCCCGGTATCGAAGCTGCGCTGGCAGGTACCGACGTCGAGATTCTGGAGACGCGCGTCTACGGTACCAACAGTACGCGTGCCAATATCGCCAAGGTCGTGAACTCCCCTGCCTGCCAGGAAGCCGACGTGCTCATTGCCTGTGGCGGCGGCAAGGCGCTCGATACCGTGAAGACGGCGGCCATCGAGCTCAAGAAGATCGTCTTTACGGTGCCGACGATCTGCTCCAACTGCTCGGCCGCGACCGCCATTGCCGTCGTGTATAACGACGACGGCTCGCTCGAGGGCTATTCGTACCCCAACAGACCGGCGCACATCTTCATCAACCCCAAGATCATCGCCGAGGCACCGGCAGAGTACTTCTGGGCCGGCGTGGGCGATGCCCTGTCTAAACAGCCCGAGGTCGAGTACGCCACGAGCGCCGGCAACCTGGAGCACACCGCCGGTCTTGGCCTGGCGCTCGCCCACACCTGTTCCGAGCCACTGTTTACCTATGGCGTCCAGGGTCTTGAGGACGTGCGCCAGAACCTGTCGAGCGAGGCCGTCAAGCAGATCGCGCTCGACATCGTGGTCAACACGGGCTACGTCTCCAACCTGACCAACCAAAACGATTACTACTACAACTCGAGCGTGGCGCACGCGTTCTACAACGCCACCTGCAGCATTCCGCGCGAGGGCACCTACCTGCACGGCGAGGTCGTAAGCCTGGGCGTGCTCGTGCTGTTCGCCTACACGGGCGACACCGAGAACCTTAAGCACTACGCTGCCTTTAACAAGCAGATGGGGCTGCCCGTGACGCTTGAGCAGGTCGGCCTTACCGAGGCCGACATCCCGGCGCTGTGTGAGAATGCCCACGCCACCAACGAGTGGAAGCAGGGTAACCCGGAGCCCTTCACCGACGAGAAGTTCGCCGCCGCCATCAAGGCCGCCAACGCCTACGGACACACGCTCTAGCTCTAACCCAAAACCACCACAAAGGGGACAGTGAACTGCCTCCCATTTCTTGGACATCGGGAAATGGGAGGTTTTTTCCATGAGTATAGACCTCAGGGTGAAGCACGACCTGGAGTCCAGGACGCGGGCCGTCGAGCTCTTCGACGCCGGCGTCGGCTGCAAGCCGGCGGCCGAGGCCCTGTCCGTCCCCCGCGAGACCGTGAGAGAATGGCAGTGGGTATACCGGGCGTTCGGAAGCGAGGCGCTGCTGTCCATGGGCGGGAAACTGGATTGGCTACACTGATGTGGACAGTTCCGGGAGGGGCGCAAGAGACGGGAAGGCCGTGTGCGCGTTCCTGCGCGAGGGCTGCGGGGAGGGGCTGCCTGGGTACGGCGCCTGTCAACTCGGTCTACGTCTTTGATGACCGGGTCGTACTCAATATCAACTTCGTGGATGATGCCAATACGGTCACCCGTGAGGAAGTGTTGGGTTCGAGTGCTGTGGACAATGTTCCAGCATGCTGGGATCGAACTTGCTAGCCGGAATCACACGGTACCCGTGACGCAGCAGCAGATCGACAAAAACACCGTTGCCCGCTGTGAGCGTACCGCTAAAGGTGCCGTCGTAGACGCGGCCTGCGCCACACGAGGGACTACGGTCCTGCAGGATGCACGCGGCGATCTCTTCCGGCCCGCCCGCCTGCTCGCACATATCGAGCGCACGCTGAGCGCCCAGGCGAAACTCGCGATCGACTGAGACGCCCTCGCAGGTACGAACCTCGCCGTTCACGATCTCGGACGGCTTGCGCGGCGTGGGCAGGCCCCCAAAGACCTCAGGGCACACCAAGAGGACCTCGGTCCCTGTACGCTCGCAGGCCTCGACCAACGCGCGATGATAGTTGTCGAGCCCGTTATACTTGCAGTTCTCGCCCATCAAACAAGCACTCACCACGATCTTCATACATACCCCCCCCACGCAAAACGCCCCATTTGAGATAGGCACTCAAATGGGGCGTCGATATTTACTATCCCGAACGCAACGTTACTGCTGCTTTGGCATCAGAGGATTCTCGCGCGTGAGGAGATTCATGAACTCCTCGCCCGTGATCGTCTCCTTCTTGTACAGATAACGAGCCAGCTCGTGGAGCTTAAACTTGTTCTCCTTCAGAATCTGCAGGGCGCGGTCGTGCGCATCATCAATCAACTTGGCGACAATTGCGTCCACGCGCTCGGCCGTGCCGGGGGCGCAGGTGAGCGATGTATCCTGGTTGAGGTACGCATTCTGAACGGTACCGAGCGCCATCATGCCAAACTCGTCGGACATACCAAAGCGCGTCACCATGTTGCGGGCGAGCTTGGTGGCCTGCTCGATATCGTTGGCAGCACCGGTCGTCATCTCGCCAAAGATGAGCTCCTCCGCGGCACGTCCACCACAGTAGACGGCGAGCTTGTCCAGCACCTCCTGGCGCGTGGTCAGGAAGCGCTCGTCCTCCTCGACCTGCATGGTATAGCCCAGAGCGCCACTCGTGCGTGGCACGATGGTGATCTTGGTGACCGGCGCGGAGCCCTTCTGGCGGGCGGCAACGATGGCATGGCCGATCTCGTGGTAGGACACAACCTGCTTCTCATGGTCGGACAGCACTGTGGACTTACGCTGCTGGCCGGCGATAACGACCTCCACCGACTCCTCAAAGTCGTCCTGGGTCGCGCGCTTGCGACCCTCGCGAACGGCACGCAGGGCGCCCTCGTTGATGATGTTAGCGAGGTCAGCACCCGAGGCGCCGGGCGTGGCGCGGGCAATCGCGGTCAGGTCGATCGGCGGCTGCGTCTTCACGCTCTTGGCGTGCAGCTCGAGGATGTTCTTACGGCCGGTCAGATCGGGCAGCTCAACGGGGATGCGGCGATCAAAACGACCGGGGCGCAGCAGGGCAGGATCGAGGCTGTCGGGGCGGTTGGTGGCAGCGAGGACGACGATGCCCTTGTGGTTATCAAAGCCGTCCATCTCGGTCAGCAGCTGGTTGAGCGTCTGTTCGCGCTCGTCGTTGCCGCTAAAGCCGCCGCCGTCACGCTTTTTGCCGATCGTATCGATCTCGTCGATAAACACGATGCACGGGGCCTTTTCCTTGGCCTGCTTAAACAGGTCGCGTACCTTGGCGGCGCCGCGACCGACAAACATCTCAACGAACTCAGAACCCGAAATGCTAAAGAACGGCACGCCTGCCTCGCCGGCAACGGCCTTGGCGAGCAGGGTTTTACCGGTACCCGGAGGGCCGACAAGGAGAGCACCGCGCGGCAGCTTGGCGCCGATTTCCTCGTAGCGCTGCGGCTTCTCCAGAAAGTCGACGACCTCCTTGAGGGATTCCTTGGCCTCTTCCTGGCCGGCGACGTCCTTAAAGGTCACGCCCACATCCTTGGAGGCAATCACGCGAGCGCCAGACTTGCCCAGTCCGCCGCCGCCAAAGCCGCCGCCGCCAAAGTTCATCGACGGGCCGTCATCGCCCATAGCCTTCTTCATACGGCGGTTGAGCCACCAACCGATGAGGAAGAAGATCGCCATGGGAAGGATGAGCGTGAGCAGGTAGTAGGTCATCAGACCCGAGTTTTTATCGGGAACGACCGACTCCAGGGACGCACCGGATTCAAGCACGCGATCGGTAAAACCCGCATCATTCGGCACGCCGGTTGTCTTGTAGGCGATATTCTCGTCCTCGCCCTTCTTGGTGTAATAAATCGAGTAATCGTCCGTGTTGTACTCGACCTTGTCGACGCTCTTCTTATCGAGCGCTTTGACAAACGTCGAGTAATCGGTCTTCGTAATCTGCTGCGTGTGACCGATGTTGGGGAACAGAACGGTCGAGAGCACGAGGTAGACGACGAAGGCGATGAGCACGTAGAGGATCATATTCCGTCTACGTTTGTTGTCATCCATCTCCATCTGCTTGAACTCCATCTACTGGGGTTGATAATGCTATCTAGAATACCCAACCCAGACGGCGATAAACCGACGCCGGGCACGAAAGGACAGAGATGGCATCACTGGAAGTCGGCAAGGTTCAAATCTATACGGGCGACGGCAAGGGCAAGACGACGGCCGCGCTGGGGCTCGCGCTGCGCGCCACGGGCTATGGACTTAACGTGCTCATGCTTCAGTTTGCCAAAAAGCTGCACTGCGCCGAACACGAAGCCGCTCCGCGCCTGGGACTGCGCATTGTACAGGCCGATCGCGACACGCCCGAGGCTTGCGCCGAGCAGATCATGGAACTTGCACGCGAACAGATCTCGCAGGTCGACGTGCTGATCTTGGATGAGCTGGGAGAAGCCATGCGACGGGGCTTTGTGACGCGCGAAGATGTCGAAGCGCTGATCGCGATAAAGCCCGCCACCACGGAGCTCGTGCTCACCGGCCGGGGCCTGCTGCCCCTCGCAGACCTCGCGGACCTGGTCACCGAAATGCGCCCCGTGAAACACTACTTCGACGAAGGCCTCCTAGCCCGCCAAGGCATCGAATACTAATTGATCCAAAGGGGACGGAGGAAAACGGATCATTTCGCCTTATCGCCGGGCCAATGATCCGTTTTCCTCCGTCCCCTACGGGTCATTAGGCAGTGGCGCGGCCGAGCCAGTTGCCGCTGTGGTGGTAGATGGTGAACATCGTAGCTGTGATGAGCCAGGTTACGGGGTAAACCAGCAGCAGGTGCTCAAGCGACGGATCGAACGGCATAATCGCAAACACCCAGATCACCCTGAGCACGACGGTGCCAAAAATCGTGAGCAGCATGGGCTGCAAGCTCACGCCGGCACCACGAATGGAGCCCGACGCGTTCTCGATAATCGAGAAGATTGCGTAGAACGGCGCGATGAAATGAAGAATCGTCGTGGTGTACGCCGAAATCGAAGCGTCGTCGACAAACAGACGCGACAGAGGACCCGAGAACACCAGCAGCACGGCAGACAGGCCGCCAATGAGCATAAACGACAGCACGAGCGACGTATGGTAGCCCTTGCGCATGCGCTCGTAGTTGCGCGCGCCAAAGTTCTGTGCCGAGAACGTGGTGATCGACACGCCAAGCGCCTCGGTAACCATCCAGACAATGCCATCCAAGCGGCCCGAAAGACCCCACGCCGTGGTGACATCGGCGCCAAAGGAATTGACCGACACCTGAATCAAAACGTTGGAAATCGAATACGCAGCAGACTGAAAGCCAAGCGGCAGACCACACGAGATCATGCTCTTACAAATGCCAGGATCAATGCCGAGTTTGGACAGTGAAAGCCGCCACGCACCCGGTGCGTGCATCATGCGAATCACGATCATCGTGGCGTTGGAGCAAATTGTCAGCGCCACCGCGATGCCGCAGCCCAGAGCCTCCATATGAAGCACGGCAACGAAGATGACATCCAGCACCGCATTAACAAGGCAGCCGGAAGCGATGATCACAGCAGGCCCGCGCGTGTCGCCCACGGCGCGCAGCAGCGCGGTGCCCATATTGAGCAGCAGCGCCGCAACCATGGCGGCAAAATAACAACGAGCATAGGCCACGCCCTCGGCCAATAGTTCATGCGGCGTGTTCATAAGCACCAGCATGGGCTCAACGAACACTATGCCAAGAATCGAGAAAACGATACCGCCCACCAGCGCGATCGTCATGGCCGTATGGACCGAACGACTCAATCGCTCATCATCGTGCTGGCCAAAATACTGACCGGTAATGACTGCGCAGCCGGCGCCGACGCCAACGCAAAAGCCAATGCAGAGCTCGGTGAGCACCATCGTGGCTTGAATGCCACCCAGCGCGAGCTTGCCGCCAAACTGACCGACGATATAGGTACCGATAAGCGTGTAGGCCTGCTGAAAAAACGAACTAAAAAAGATGGGAACGCACAGCGAAAGCAGCTGCTGCCAAATAACACCCTGCGTTACATCGATAGCCGTAGATTTCTTAGCCACACGCCCTCCCCACCAGCATACGTCAAACAACAAAACGGCAATTTAAGACCAAAACCAATAGCAGCTTAGCACCGACCGGCGTCGACCGAAACACCACGAGTCAGAGCCCGGTGCGAACTATCTGCCTAGTGATACAGCCCCGGCTGGTAGTGATACTCGTTGCTCACGTGCGGGCACAGCTGCCAAAAGGCGACGGCACTCGCCGCGGCCACGTTAAGCGAATCAACCCCGTGCGCCATCGGAATGCGCACGGCCTGGTCACAGCCGGCAATGGTCTTGGCGCCCAGGCCGGCACCCTCGGTGCCCATAAAGATCGCCAGGCGGTCAATCCCCTGCAGCACGGGATCGTCCAGCGACAACGAATCGTCCGTCAACGCCATGGCGGCACAGGAAAAACCGGCATCGTGCAGCGCCGCCAGGCCGTCATGCGGCCACACGCGCGCCTCACTGCCAATGCGCGTCCACGGCACTTGAAACACCGTGCCCATGCTAACGCGGGCCGAGCGACGGTACAGCGGGTCACAGCACGTAGGGCTCACCAGAATGCCGTCGACATTGAGCGCGGCGGCCGAGCGGAAAATCGCGCCGACGTTGGTGTGGTCGACAATGCCCTCGAGCACGCACACGCGCACCGGGCGCTCCCCCGCCGCCTCGACGACGCCGCCCAAGAACTCATCAACCGGAATCTGGCGCGGGCGACGGAACGCCGCGAGCGCACCGCGCGTCACGTTAAAGCCCGTCAGCTGCTCCATGAGCTCCATGGAGGCCACGAACACAGGAACCGGGCCGGCGCCCTCGCGCACGACCAGGCGCTCAAACAGCGGCATCATCTGGTCGAGCCAGCGCTCACCCAAAAGAAAGCTCACCGGCTCGTATCCGGCACGCACCGCGCGCTCAATAACCTTGGCACTTTCCGCAATGAAGATGCCCTTTTGCGGTTCCAGCACGCAGCGCAGCTCGCGCTCGGTCAGTCGCACGTAAGCATCAAGCCGCTCATCCTCGAGCGAGTCGATTCGCAGCACCTCAACGGCATCAGTCATAGCAGCCAGCCCGCACCCTTCTTTACAGCACATCTATACCAAACGAGGCGACGCTAAGCGCCGCCCCATGCATTCAATCAACCCGATGATACCGTTCACGCCAGACGATTTACGCCTTAACGCGACGATACGTCACGAACTCATAATCGAGGCCTTCGTCACCCTCGCCCGCGGCAATAGTGGCAACCCCATCGCGACGCGCAACTTCCCACGCAGGATCGGCATCCAAATTGGGAAAATACGTGTCCACGGGATGGACGCAGTGGTTATGCGTGACCTCGGCCTCGGCGCAATACGGCAAAAACTGACGATACACCTCGCCGCCGCCGATCACCCACGCAACGGGCTCATCGGCAACCGCGGCGAGCACCTCGTCGATGCTATGCACCACGTCGACGCCCTCGGCAGTAAAGCCCTCGTCGCGGGTGAGCACGATATTGCGGCGGTTCTTGAGCGGACGCCCGCCGGGAAAACTCAGTAGCGTCTTGCGCCCCATGATGACCGGGCAACCCTTGGTGCACGCCACAAAATGGCGCATGTCGGCGCGATTGGACACCACCATGTCGCCCTCGCACCCAATGCCCCAGTCGTCACACACGGCGACGATGGCAGATAGCTTACAAGTCATGAGCGCCACCTACACCGCAATGGGAATGTTCTTGACCTGCGGGCCGTGTTCGTAGCCCTCCACGATCAGGTCGTCGGTCGTAAACGCATAGAAATCGTGCACGTCGGGGTTAAGCGTTACCTTGGGCGCCGCAAACTGCGGACGCTCGATAAGTTCACGGACGATATCGACATGACGGTCGTAAATGTGGGCATCGGCAATCACATGCAGCAGCTCACCGGGAATCATATCGACCGACCGCGCGACCATCATCAGCAAGATGGCGTACTGGCACACATTCCAGTTGTTCGCGGCCAAAATGTCCTGACTGCGCTGGTTGAGAATCATGTTGAGTGTGGGTTTATCGTCCTGCGGGCGCTGCGTGACGTTATAGGTCACGCCGTAAGCGCACGGATACAGGTGCATCTCGGACAGGTCGCTAAACACGTACGTGCTAGTCATGATGCGGCGGCTGTACGGTGTGTGCTTAAGATCGTACAGCACGCGGTCCATCTGGTCGAAATCGCCCTCGGCATAATGGCTCCTCTGGCCAATTTGGTACCCGTAGGCCTTGCCGATGGAGCCGGTCTCGTCGGCCCACTCATCCCAAATATGACTGTTGAGGTCATGGACATTATTGGACTTCTTTTGATAGATCCACAGGATCTCGTCCATGGCAGACTTAAGCGCCGTACGGCGTAGAGTGAGCGCGGGGAACTCCTCACGCAGGTCGTAGCGAGCCGTAACGCCAAAATTTTTAATGGTATAGGCAGGGGTGCCGTCCTCCCACACCGGTCGGACCTTTTGACCCTCGGTGGTGGTGCCATGGTCCAGAATATCGCGGCACATGGCTACAAACTGCTGATCAGCTTTGCTCATTGACCCTCCTGTCAGTCGCCTACAAGCGAGATTCATTGTAGCCCAGGCGCACGCGGCCCCACAGCCCAAACATAAGCCCTCACTTTCTGACATATGCCAGAAATTCCTTGCGCAATTCTGCGCGTTCGCTATTCTATTGTTGACATATGTCAGATAAGGAGTGCGCATGGCAGGAAGACGCGAAAAACTGCGCCGCGTCGGGATCATCCCCGAATACCGCGGCTTTACCCCTGACGGCCTAGCCAGTGGAGACGCCATCGATATGACGGTCGACGAGCTCGAAGTCCTGCGGCTGTGCGACCTGGAAGGCCTCAATCAAGAGGCCGTCGCCCAGCACATGGGCATTGCCCGCGCCACGGTTGCGGCAATTTGCAGCCGCGCGCATCGCAAGGTGGCAAACGCGCTGGTCAATGGACGGGCGATTGTCATCGAGGGCGGCAATATCGCGTACTCCCCCATCACCACAACGACGGCCGCATGGCCAGCAAAGGAGGTCGGCACCATGAGGGTGGCAACGACGTACGACAACGGCAACATCTTTATGCACTTTGGCCGCACAGAACAGTTCAAGATCTACGACATCCAGGACGGCAAGGTGCTCAACGAGCAGGTCGTAGGCACCGGCGGCACCGGTCACGGCGCCTTAGCGGGCCTGCTTGCCAACGGCGGCGTTGACACGCTCATCTGCGGTGGTATCGGCGGCGGCGCCATCAACGCGCTCACCCAGGCCGGCATCACGGTCTATGCAGGCGCCCAGGGCAGCTGCGACGCCTGCGTCGAGGCCCTCATTGCCGGCACGCTCGCGCAGACCGGCGAGGCCACCTGCGACTGCCACGGCCATGACCACGAGCACACCCACGAGCATGGCGAGTCCTGCGGCCGCCACGGCCATCACGAGCACGAGGGCCACGAGGGCTGCGGCTGCCACTAACGGCACGGCACCGCGAGCTCGGGGTGCGACGCTGAACGCAACCCAGCAATCAAAGCCAACAACAAAGGCCACCCGGTAGCTTCCGAGTGGCCTTTGCCATATCAAGCTGGAATTACAGCCCTATTTCTTATTGCGCATCTGCGCTTCCATCTGGCGCAGGAGATCCATATCGGACTTGGGGCCGCCCGTTCCCAGGCCACCCATGCCGCCCAGGCCCATGGCATCCAGACCGGGAATATTGGGCATGCGCATCTTTTTGCCCTTCTTACCCTTTTTGCCCTTCTTGCCGCCGGCCTGCGCTTGATTGGCCATCGTGCGCATGCGGCCCATCATCTTGTTCATCTCGCCCCACTGCTTCATAAGGCTGTTGACCTCAGTGGGGGTCACACCGGCGCCCTTGGCGATGCGGGCGCGGCGCTGGCCGTTGATGATAGAGGGACGCAGACGCTCCTCCTTGGTCATCGACATGATGATGGCCTCGTTCTTGTCGAAGATGCCCTCGTCCAGGTTGCCGCCCATCTGATTGAGCGCACGCTGGCCACCGGGGAGCATGCCCAGAATGCCCTTCATGCCGCCCATCTTCTTGACAGCCTTCATCTGGTCGAGCATGTCGTTCATGGTAAAGCCCTCGCGCAGCATACGCTCGGCAGCCTCGAGCTGCTCGGCGTCAGCCGCCTCCTGGGCCTTCTCGATGATGCCGACAACATCGCCCATGCCCAAGATGCGCTTGGCCATGCGGTCGGGGTAGAACGGCTCCAGCGAATCGGGCTTCTCGCCCATGCTCACGAACTTGATGGGCTTGCCGGTCACCTGGCGCACGGAAAGCGCGCCGCCGCCGCGGGCGTCGCCGTCGAGCTTGGAGATGATCACACCGTCAAAGTCGGTGCGATCGGCGAAGGTCGAGACGACGTTGACGATATCCTGGCCGGTCATGGCATCGACAACCATCAGCACCTGATCGGGCTTGACGGCCTTCTTGATGTCCACGGCCTCCTGCATCATCTGCTCGTCGATCTGCAGACGACCGGCGGTATCGACGATGACCACGTCGCGCAGGTGGTCGACGGCCTCCTGAATGGCGCCCTTGGCGATGTCGACCGGATGCGCGCCGTCACCGCGGAAGACCGGCACGCCGATCTCGCCGCCAAGCGTGGCCAGCTGGTCGGCAGCGGCGGGACGGTAGACGTCGCACGCGGCGAGCAGCGGCGAGCGGCCCTGCTTCTTGAGAAGGTAGGCCAACTTTACGGCTGCCGTGGTCTTACCGGAGCCCTGCAGGCCCACGAGCATGATGACATTGGGAATGCGGTTGCTAAAAACGAGCTTGCTCTCGGTGGAGCCGAGCATCTCGGTGAGCTCGTCGAGCACGATCTTGACGACGTTTTGTGCCGGCGACAACGACTCCATGACCTCGGCGGTCATGCAGCGCTCCTTGGTCTTGGCAACGAACTCCTTGACGACCTTAAAGTTAACGTCGGCCTCGAGCAACGCCATGCGAATGTCGCGCATGGCAGAAGTAATATCGGCCTCGGTCAGCTTACCCTTGCCGCGCAGGCGGTCAAATGTGTCGTTGAGGCGATCGCTCAGGGAATCAAACACTGGTTACTCCTTAGTTGGACTCGCCCACCAGGGCGCGGCAGAAATCTTTGGCATTGAACTCCTGCAGGTCATCGACCTGCTCGCCCACGCCGATGCGCAGGATCGGGAGCTTGAGTTTCTCGGCCACGGCCATGGCGATGCCGCCCTTTGCCGTGCCGTCGAGCTTTGTCATGATAATACCGTCCAGACCCAACGCCTCGTTAAACTCAAGCGCCTGGTTCAGACCGTTTTGGCCTGTCGCGGCATCGATCACGAGGACAACCGAGACGGGCATGGGGCCGGCGGCCATATTGGCGGCGCGCTTACGCGTCACGTTGACCACCTTGGCAAGCTCGCGCATGAGCTCGGGGCTCGTGTGCAGACGACCGGCGGTGTCGATAAGTACCAGGTCGCTGCCGCGCTTGTCGGCCTCGTCGAGCACGTCGTAGCAAACGCTCGCCGGGTCGGAGCCGCGGTCGCGCTTGATGACGGGGACACCGGCGCGCTGGCCCCACACATCGAGCTGCTCAATGGCGGCGGCGCGGAAGGTGTCGGCTGAGCCGATCACGACGTTCTTGCCGCGGGCAGCCATGGCACTCGCGATCTTGCCGACCGTCGTGGTCTTGCCGGCACCGTTAATGCCCACAAACAGCACGCAGCTCGGCGTGTCGGCGAACGGATCGCGCTCAACGGGCACAAAATGTTGCTCGAGCTGCTCGGCCAGGGCGCGACGGAGTTGCGGGGCGGTCTTGAGGTTCTTCTTGGCCGCGGCATCGCGCAGGTCATCGGACACCTTAATCGCGACCTCGGCACCCATGTCACCCATGACGAGAGTGTCCTCTAGGTCCTCCCAAAAATCCTCGTCGACCTCGCCGCCAAAGTAAAAGACCTCGTTGAGGGCCTCGCGGCTGCGCTCAAGTCCGCGCGAGAGAGCATCGAAGAATCCCATTATGCATTCACGACCTTTCCGGTTTCGCGATCGAGTTTTTGCGAGACGACGTGGCTGACGCCGTCGGCTTGCATCGAGACGCCGTAGAGGACGTCAGCGTCCTCCATAGTACGGCGCTGATGCGAGATAACCAAGAGCTGCGTATCGGAACGCAAAACATCGAGCGCGCCGATGAGCTTGGACAGGTTGGCGTCATCGAGCGCCGCCTCGACCTCGTCCAGCACATAGAACGGCACCGTACGCGTGCGATACACGGCAAAGAGCAGGGCGAGCGCCGTCAGGCTCTTCTCGCCGCCCGACATGAGCATCATCTTGGTGATGCGCTTGCCGCGCGGCTGCGCCACGACCTCGATGCCCGTCTCGGCGGGATGCTCGGGGTCGGTCATCTCCAGATGCGCCTGGCCACCCGGGAACAGCATGGCGAAGATCTCGCGGAAGTTCGCATCGACCCTCTCAAAGGTCACCAGGAAGGCCTTACGCATCTTACGGTCGATGGCCACCGTGATCTTGGTGAGCGCCTTGCGTGCGCTCTCAAGATCGGCCAGCTGCTCCTCGATGTAATCGGCGCGGCGCTTGAGTTGCTCGTACTCCTCCATGGCAACCTGGTTCACAGGGCCCAGATTGTTGATCTGGCGCACGAGCTGATTGAGCTCGCGCTCGGCGGCGTCGCGGTCGGTAGGTGCAGGAAGCATAAGCGCTTCCTCGAGCACCGTGGTGCCATCGGCGGTAATGGCCTTGATGGCCGCCTCCACCTGCACCTCGAGCTTGCCGCGTGCGACCTTGAACTCGTTTTGCGTCGCCGTGGCGGCATCAACCCGCTCCTTGGCACGAGAAACCTCGGCCTTGGCGCCTTCGATGGTCTTCTTAAGCGAGGCCGAGTCCGCCTCCTCGAGCGAAGCCTGGTCACGCAGACGCGCGGCCCAATCCGACGCGCGCTCCAGAAGGGCCGAATAGCGCTCGTGCATGGGGTCGACGCGCAGACGCAGCAACTCGAGCGAGCGCGAAGCCTGGCGTGTTCCGCGGATACGGCGGTCGATGCCCTCCAGGCGATGCTCCAGGTCGGGCACGCGGCCCTTCAGCGAACGCAGACGCTCGCTCGTCTGAGCCAGGCGGACCTTGGCATCGGCGAGCTTGCCGGCTGCCTCGGAATCGTCACGACGCACGCGATCGAGCTCGTCGTTGGCTTCGGCAATCTGGAGACCCAGGTCGCTTGCCTGCGCGCGGGCCTCGTCACGCGAACGGGTGAGCTCGTCCACGCGCGGGCGCGCAGCGCGAACGGCCTCGGCGGCCTGCTCGCGGCGCTTGGAGATGCGCACGCGCTCGACCTCGGCGTTGTTGGCGCTTTGCTCCAGGCGGCCGATCTCGGAGAGCAGCGAGCGGCGCTCGCCCTCAAGACGGGCGATCTCGCCGGCGGCATCGCCCTCGGCGGCACGCGCCTCCTCGACGGCCGCATTGGCCTCGACGACCTGATCCGACACATGCTCAAACACGGCAGCCAAATCGGGCTCAAGGCCCTCCAGCTCGCGAATGCGACGCTTGCGCTCCAGGGCACCCGAAGCCTCGCCGGCATCGAGCCCCACGCGCACCAGACCGCCACAGCTCACACGAGCGCCATCGGGTGTCACGTAGGTCACACCGTCAACGACGGGCGCGGCCAGCGCGGCAGCCAAGTCATCGACCACGTAATAGCCGCCGAGCAGGGCCTCGACAACCGGGCCATACCCGGAACGCACGGACAGACGGTCGACCAAACGAGAACCGGCAGCGCCCTTGGCAGCAGCAGAGCCGCTCACGCCGCGACCCACCAGCAGCGCCTCGCCCGAGGCCTTCTTTTGGTCCAGAGCCGCACGACCGGCGCGCTCAAGCGTAGCGGCGTCATCAAACAGCAAGGCATCGATATCGCCAGCAAGCAGCTGCTCGACCAGGCCCTCGAGCTCACGAGGAGCCTCGAGCACGTCGCCCAGACGACCCGAGACATCATCGCCCATCGCGCCCATCAGACGGCTCACCAGCGGCGAGCTGTCGGCCATGCGGGCATCGAGCTTCTTTTGGCTGGCAAGCTCCGAGCGCACCTCGGACAGCTTGTTGCGCGCCTCACTCTCGCGATTACGCAAGTCCTTCAACGCCGCACGGGCGACCTCGGTGGCCTCGCGCGCATCAATCTGGGCCTGGCGGGACTGATTGAGCGCACCGTCAAGTTCCTCAGCGCGGTCGCGACGGCTCTCGAGCGAGGCCGTGACCTCCTCGAGCTGCTCGTCGATCTGCTCCAGGCGCGAGGCGTACATGTTGTCCTCGACCTCGGCATTGCTCAGCGAGTCCTTCACCTTGGCAAGTTCGAGCGCGGCGTTATCGGCCACACGCTGCACATCGCGCTGCTCGCGCGTGAGCTGCGAAATCTGATTGTCGAGCGCCACGCGACGCTCGTGGAGCTCGGCGGCGGCAGGACCAGCGGCGTCGACGTCCTCCTGGGCCTGCATATGCGCGCCGGTCACTTCCTCGAGCTGAGCACGTGCGTCCTCGAGCTCCTCGACCACGCGACGGCGCTGATGCTCGGAGCTCGAGATCTGGCCGCGCATGTCAGACAAGCGCGACACCATGTTATGGCCCTTTTCCTCGAGCAGACGCATGTCTGAGTTAATGCGACCGACCACATCTTGCATATGGCGGCGCTGCTCGCCCAAGTCGCCCACAAACAGGCCCTTTTCTTCGAGCATAACTTGGAGCTTCTCGAGCTCGCGCTCCTTTTCGCCCAGGCGGTACTGCGCAAGCTCAAGCTCGGCAGCGCCCTCCTTAGAGCGGCTCTCCAGGTCGTTCCACTGCGACTGCAGCGAACGAAGCTCGTCGACGGCCAGCATCTGCGTAAGCTCGTTCGCACGCGAGGACAGCTCTTTGTACTTGCGCGCGCGATCGACCTGACGCTCCAGCGGCCGCAGCTGGCGGGCGATCTCCTTATTGATGTCGCGGGCACGGGTCAGGTGCTCGTCCATCGATTTAATCTTTTTGAGCGCACGCTCCTTGCGGCGCTTGTGCTTGGAGATGCCGGCAGCCTCCTCAATAAGGGCGCGGCGCTCCTCGGGGCGGCTCTGCAAAATGGCATCGAGCTTGCCCTGGCTGATGATGGAATGCGTATCCTTGCCCAGGCCCGAATCGTGCAGGATGTCCTGAATGTCCATCAGGCGGCACGGGCTCGAGTTGATGAGGTACTCGCTTTCGCCCGAGCGGTACATGCGACGGGTAATGGCGACCTCGTCAAAGTCGACGGGCAGCAAATGGTCCGAGTTATCGAGCACCAGCGTGACCTCGGCGACACCCACCGGCTTGCGCGCCGACGAGCCCGAGAAGATGACATCCTCCATGGCCTGGCCGCGCAGCTGCTTGGCACTCTGCTCGCCCAGGACCCACAGAATCGAGTCGGAGATGTTCGATTTTCCCGAGCCGTTGGGACCGACGATGACGGTCAGGCCCGGCTCAAATGACATATGGGCGCGGTCGGCAAACGACTTGAACCCTTTGAGCGTGAGGGACTTGAGATACACGGTTCCTCGCTTAAACAGGCTTCTTGTTAAGAATCACGCCGTTGGTGGTGTAGCCCATGCGGTCGAGCGCCTCGAGTGCAGCGGCCCCCTCGGCCTCCTTCTTGGAGGACCCGGTGCCGCGGCCCTGGCGAATACCGTCGATGAGCACCACAGCGGTAAAGGTGGGCGCATGTGCGGGGCCCTCGGAGCCGACCAGCTTATACGCGGGAGGCTCGTGGCCGTCTGCCTGCACGCACTCCTGCAAGAACGACTTGGGGTTCGCGGGGTGCTCGGCTCGCTCGGTGGCCAGGTGCGGCTTAAGCGTACGGTGGATGAACTCCGCCGCCGCATCCCAACCGGCATCCAGATACAACGCGCCCACGAGCGACTCGTAAACGTTCTCAAGCGCCGAGTGCAGGCCGCGCGCGCCGGTACCGGTCTCGGAGGCGCCAAAGATGATGATGTCGTCGATACCCAGCTCGTGCGACACCTCGGACAGCGTGGCGCCCGAGACAAGGGACACCTTCAGGCGTGTGAGTTTGCCCTCGTCAAACTCGGGATAGGACTCAAAGAGCGAACGGGCCACCACGGCGCCCAAAATGGAATCTCCCAAAAACTCAAGGCGCTCATAGCTGGCAGAGACCGGCTGGCCCTCGACGGCCGAGGGATGCGTGAGCGCTGCGCGCAGCAGCACCTTGTTATTGAACTCATGGCCCAGAATCTCCTGGGCGCGCGTGAGTCGTTCAGACAAAGCCAAGACTTAGGCCTCCTTGGCGTTTTCGATCGCGTCAACGGCGTCGGCGACAGAGTTGAGCGACAGCAGGGTCTCGTCATCGATCTCGAGGTCGAACTCGTCCTCGATGGCCGTCACCAGCTGCAGACGCTCGAGCGAATCGGCATCGAGATCGTCAAAAGTGGTCTCGTCGCTAATGTCGGCGACATCAACGCCGAGCACGTCAGCGGCGACTTCGGCGATCTTATCGAAGATTTCGGAGCGGTCCATAGCGCTTCCTCTCGTATGTCATGGAACACAACACAACACGGCAATTGGAGCCGCGTTGCAATACGGCTCCGATTCTACCCCACACGGTACAGGTTGAGCCACGTAACGAGGCTCTTATAAAACGATACCGTCCATGGAATTGGCAACGTCCTGGACAAGCCCGGCGCGCACGGCCTGGGCCGCGGCAAGCGTACCGTTCTTGACGGCCTCGACCGACGTGGCACCGTGGCCGATCAACACGACGCCGCGCAGGCCCAGCAGGATCGCGCCGCCCTTGGCATCGCCCGAAAGCTTGGCCTTAATCTCGCGCATCTGCTTTTTGATGAGCAGCGCGGCAATCTTCGTGCCGAGCGAAGACATAAAGGCACCCTTAAGCTCCTGCAGCAAAAACTTGGCAGCGCCCTCGGTGGCCTTGAGCGCGATGTTGCCCGACATGCCATCGGCGACCACGACGTCAAAATTGCCCGACGTAAGATCGGTGCCCTCGCAGTTGCCCACAAAGCCGGGAACCGCTGCCTTCATGGCCGGGAAGCACGACTTGGTAAAGATGGAGCCCTTCTCGTCCTCGGTGCCATTGGCAAGCAGACCCACGCGAGGATGCTCAATGCCCAAAACCACACGGGCATAGGCAGAGCCCATCTGGGCGAAGCGCACCATATCGTCCACCGTGACATCGGGATTGGCGCCCATATCGCACAGCACCGTCAGGCCGCCGGCGCGATTGGGCAGTGCGTTGGTCAGGCACGGACGGACCGGCTGCTTCTTGCCCTCTGCCAAATACCTAAACGGTGTGACGTAGGCCGTGGCGGCAGCGGTCATGGCACCGGTCGAGCCGGCCGAGAAAAACGCGTCCGCATTGCCCTTCTTGATGGCACGGCACGCAAGCACGATCGAGGACTTGCGCTTGGTCATCACGGCGCGAATGGGATCGTCCTCCATGCTGATGACGTCGGGGGCCTCCAGGGCCTCCACGCGGGCATGCGCCGCGGCAAAGGGGTTGACGATTTCGGCGGGACCGACGGCCAAGACCTCGATCTCGGGATCTGCCGCAAGCGCGGCCTCGATACCATCGAGAACAACCTGGGGCCTCTCGTCTCCGCCCACAACGTCTACACAAACGCGAACGTTACTCATTTCATATGCTCCTTATACAAAAATGGCCGACTCATTGAGCCGGCCATTGTGGTTCCAGTTGGAACGGCATCGTATCCAGAGTATACAGTTACTCGGTAACGATAACCTCGCGGTCCTTGTAGAAACCGCAGCTGGGGCACACGTGGTGCGGGAGCTTAACAGCGCCGCAACGGGGGCACGTGGACTGAGCCGCAGCCGAGATCTTCATGTTGGCGGAACGACGGGTATGGGTGCGGATACGACCCTGCTTTTGTTTAGGTACGGGCATAGTGACCTTCCTTATGAACTATCCAGTGTGGCGATTACGCGCAAGTAGCGATACTACCACAGTTTTACTCGTCAAGCTTGAGATTCTTCAATGCTGCAAATGGATTTTCCGTGGCAGCGGCCCATTCGGCCTCCGCTTTGGCGGCGCAATCGCATTGCTCGACGTTGAGATTGATGCCGCAGGTGGGGCAAAGGCCGCGGCAATCGGGCTTGCACAGGACAACGAACGGCGTGTCCATGACGACCGCGTCGTTGATGGGCTCGCCCAGATCGACAATGCGATCCTCGCCCAGCAACTCGTAGCCGTCTTCGTAGGCCTCGGGGTCCTCGGGCTCGTTAAAGAGGTAGAACTCCTCGATCTCGCCTGCGATATCAAACGATGCGGGCTCCAGGCAGCGATCGCACTCGCCGGTGGCGTGAGCGCGGACCATGCCCGAAAGCAGAACACCGGTACCGGCGTTGGTAAAGACCACGTCGTAGGAAATGCCGTCCTGCAGCTGGTACTCCTTCTCGCCCACCGTGTAGGTGGCGACATCGACCTTGCCGGTCAGCGGATAAGAGTCTCCGGGAAACTCGAGCTGCTCGGAAAGATCGACGGTTACGCTCGGGAACTCAGCCATTACCACTGACCGTTCTGCTGGGCGGCGCCCTCGTTGAGCTGCTGACGGCAACGAGTGACGGTGCCGGTCAGACTCTTAAGGTTCTCTTCGAGGTGCGTAAAGACCTGCTCGGCGTAATCCTCGGCGGCATAACGCGTCTCGCGCTCGTACTGCTGGGCACGGTCGCGGATGTCGTCGGCCTGCTGCTGGGCTAAGCGGACGATCTCCTGCTCACCGGCAATGGTGAGCGCCTGCTGCTGAGCATCGGCAATGATGGAATCAGCCTGAGCGGCGGCGGAGGCCATAAGCTCCTCGCGCTCTTTGAGGATACGGCGGGACTTCTGCCACTCCTCGGGATAGCTCATGCGGATCTCATCGAGGATGTTAAAGAAGACGTCGGCGTCGATAACCTTCATCTGGGCGTTCTTGCCGAACGGCGTCTTAGCCTCTTCGATGAGCCCCTCGAGCTCGTCGACAAGACTCACGATCCTGTCGCCAGGAAAATTCTCGCCCGGCATCCGGTCTCCTTTCATAGGTAACATATCATCGTGTTAGTTTACCACATGCCACCAGGCAATAAAAAACGTCACGAAAAGCGATGTTTGAGTGCTTCGACCACGTTGGGCGGCACAAACGTCGACACATCGCTGCCAAGCGACGCAATCTGGCGCACCACCGAGCTCGAGATGTACCCGTACTGTGGAGCACTCATGACAAAGATGGACTCCAGCTCGCTATCGAGGCGATAGTTGAGGTCGGCCTGCTGCAGCTCATACTCAAAGTCGGTCATGGCGCGCAGACCCTTAACCACGGCACCCGCCCTCTGTTCACGTGCAAAGTCGACCAGCAGGCCGGTGAAGGGCAGTACCTCGACGCCGTCCAAATCACCAAGGGCCTCGCGGGCCAGCGCCACGCGCTCGTCGAGCATAAAGGTGGTACCCACGCCGTTTTTACCCTGCGATTCGGCCACGGCGACGATCACGCTGGGAAAGATGCGGCGAGCTCGGCGGATCACGTCGATATGGCCAAAGGTGATGGGATCGAAGGTGCCCGGGACGATCACGCGGTTGATGGTGTCACTCATGAGCATCCTCCTGAAACGTCGTGCCGTCGCTGTCATCGGCATCGGTGGCGGTATCGTCATCCTCGCCCTCGCCGTCCCAACGGAGCAGGTCGACCGAGGTGATGCCATAGCGTTTCTCACGCACGGTTACAAAGCCGGCAGGATGTGCACCCGCGTCGGCGGCAGCATGCTCAAACAGAGCATAGGCACCCGGGGTGAGCAGACCCTGCTGGGCCAGGTTCTGCAGCAGCTCGTCGACCGGCTTGGCACCAAAAGCATAGGGCGGGTCGAGCAAGACCAGATCAAAGGGGCCGCCCGGTACACGACCGCGCGAGGCACTCGCCAGCATGTCACCCGTGACCACGCGCCAACGCGCACGGTCACGGCAGAGCGACTCGATATTCTTGGTAATGAGCCGCGCGGCGTTGCGATCGATCTCAAACGTCGTGAGCGAGCGGGCCCCACGAGAGAGCATCTCTAACCCTAAGGCACCGGAGCCGCCAAAGGCGTCCAGCACACGGACCTCGTCCAGATCGAAGTCGAATGCCGACATGACCATAGATGCGCATGCCTCGCGCACGCGATCGGTCGTGGGGCGGGTAACATCGCGACCACGGGGCTCCTCGATCTTACGACCGCGCCATTCGCCGCCGATGATTCTCATCCTCCGCTGACCTCCTTAAATATGTGTCGATATCGCATGGCGACCGCATCGCGCAGAGGGCGCGTCGCCACAGAGTCAAGGTTGCAAGCATACCGCAAGAGCTCGACCGCGTCCAAATGGGCCCACTCGATCAGCTCCTCGTCGGCATCCAGGTCGACAAAGCGCAGGGTCACACCGCCATGCTGACGGTACCCCAGGATTTCGCCCTCGTGGCGCAGACGCAGGTCCATCTGGGCGAGCGTAAAGCCATCCGAGCTTTTTTCGAGCGATTGCAGACGATCTTGCGCCGCCGATGCGCCGCCGTTGCCCTTGGAGTGCGTCATGACCAGGCACGTGCCCGACACGCCGCCACGGCCCACGCGGCCTCGCAGCTGGTGCAAGGCAGCCAAACCAAAGCGCTCGCCGTTCTCGATGACCATGACGGTGGCGTTAGGCACGTCGACGCCCACCTCGACCACCGTAGTCGAGACGAGCACGTCAATCTCGCCACGCTTGAAGGCATCGATAACCTGGTCCTTCTCCCCCGCCGGCATGCGGCCGTGAAGGCGCTCGACGGTAAGCCCCGGCAACGCAAGACGCAGGCGGTCGAGCTCGGTTGCCGTATCGTGCAGCGGCACGGGGACGGTTACGCGGCCCTCGTCGTCGCGAGCAATACCGGGCACGTCTTCCAGCTCATCGGCCGAGTCACTCGGCTCCACGAGCGGGCAAATCACGTAGGCCTGCTGCCCCTTCTCGTGAGCCTCGCGAATGGCGCCATAGGCGAGGTCTCGACTCGACTCGGTGAGCACGCGTGTCGTCACGCCAGCGCCAGGGACTGGCCGATGGCGGATGATACTCGTGTCCAGATCGCCGTAGACCGAAAGCGCCAGCGTACGCGGGATGGGCGTTGCCGTCATAACGAGCAGATCGGCACCGGGGCCCTTCGCGCGTAGTGCGTTGCGTTGGCCTACGCCAAAGCGGTGCTGTTCGTCGATGACAACAAGCGACAAGTGCTTAAAGTTCACGTCTTCGGAAAGAACAGCATGGGTGCCAAAGAGGACATCGAGCTCGCCGGACTGCAGCTGCTCATGGATCCGCTCGCGCTCGGCCGCCGGAGTGGCACCCGTCAGAAGCGCCCAGGACATGCCGGTCTGCGAGAGCAGAGGGCCGGTCTTATCGGCATATTGGCGCGCCAGCACGCCCGTGGGCGCCATAACGCAGGCCTGCGTGCCGCTATCGGCAGCCACAGCCAGCGCGCAGGCGGCAACGGCGGTCTTACCGGTACCGACATCGCCCAGCAGCAGACGGTTCATCACGCGCCCGCCATCGCACATATCGTGCAGGATATCTTGGAACGCGGCCTCCTGCTCGTCGCTCAGCGAAAACGGCAGGGCTTGCTTGAGCACGGCCAGGTGCTCGCCCGCGATGTGGGCATAGGGCACCACATCGACCAGGCCGCCGTCGTTGCGCAGACGCAGCGCCAGCTGCAGGTAGAGGCACTCCTCGTAGGCAAGACGCCGGCGTGCGATGTCGCGCTCAGCCATGCTCGAGGGAAAGTGGATCGAACGCAACGCGCGGGCATTGCTCATGAGCTTCCGCTTTGCGCGCAGCGGCGCGGGAATCGGATCGAACGGATTGCCGACGACCTCGAGCGCGCCGCTTACGATGCGGCGCATCCACGCCTGGCTCACGCCATCGCTCACGTAATGGACCGGCAGAATGGTACCTGCGGCGCGCCCGTCCTCGAGCTTTTCAAAGTGGGGCGAGGCCATCCGCTTAAAACCGTAGGCAAACTCGACCTTGCCCATCACGGCCAGGCGGTCGCCCTGCTTAAGCTGCTGGGCAATCCAGGGCTGGCGGAAAAAGGCGACCTGTAGCACGCCCGTCTCGTCAACAAGTGAGACCTCGGTCACCTGCATGCGCGGGCGCGGCTGCTTTTGGACGATACGGTCGACCGTGGCGATGATGGTGCACACGGTACCGATGGGCGCCATCTCGATGGACCACGAACGGGTAAAGTCGAGGTATCGATGAGGGATATGGAGAAGGAGGTCCCCCACCGTCCGAATTCCCAGACGGCGAAGGGCCTCCTCACGTTTACCCGAAACATATTTGAGTCGCGCGATATCCTCGTCGAGCGCATTGCTCTGGGCAAAGCGCTCCGAGACGCGCGGCACGGAGCACAGCTCGGACATGGGCAGTTGCCTACTCGATCGAGAAGATCACGGGATAGAGCGGCTGCTCGCCACGATGGGCGTCAATCTCCAGATCGGGCTGAGCCTCCTCGATAGCGTCGACGATCTCCTGGAAGGCCTCATCGGACAGCTCCTCGCCAGCCAGAATCGTCAGCGCGTCGCCTTCCTCTTCCTCCTGCATGCGGTTGATGCAATCGAGCGTGACCTGCTTCACGTCGGAGCCGACCACGTCGATAGAGCCGGCAATGATACCCATGACGTCACCGGAGTGAATCGGCGAGCCGTCCGAGGCGCTGGAGTCGCGCACGGCGCGGGTGACCTCGCCATCGCGGACCTCGCTGATGGCGTCGACCATAGCGGCGACGGCATCCTCGAGCTCGGAATCGGGCAGGACCGCGAACAGCGCGGAGAAGGCCTGCGGGACGGTCTTGGTGGGAACGACGGCGACCTTCTTGTCCGTGCAGGCAGAAGCGGCAGCCTCGGCAGCCATGCGGATGTTGCCGTTATTGGGCAGGATGATGACCGAGGTCGCGTTGACCTGGTCCACGGCACCCAGCAGATCTGCAGTCGAGGGGTTCATGGTCTGGCCACCCGAGACGATCACGTCGACGCCAAGGGACTTGAGGATGTCGGCCTCGCCGGAACCGGCGGCAACGGCGACAAAGCCCAGCGCCTTGGCGGGCTCGGCGGCCTTTTCCTGGTCCTCGTGAATCTTGGCGGTACGGTCGTGGGCCTCCATCTCCATGTTGTGGATAAAGACCTCGTAGATCTGACCAAGCTGCAGCATGTGCTCGAGCACCAGGTTGGGGGTGTTGGAGTGCACATGGATCTTGTAGTCGGGATAGGCGCCCACGAGTAGCTCACAGTCGCCCATGGAACCCAGGAACTTAAGGCACTCGTCCTCGTCAAACGGGGCGTCGGCCTTAAACAGGAACTCGTTGCAGTAGCGGAACTCCGAGCCCTCCCAATCGTCGTTGGCCTCGATCTCAACGCGACCAAGGGCCGCGTCGCGGGCAGAGCCAGCGGAATCAAACGTGGCGGAGAAATCCTCGACAACGGTGCTGCGGCCAAGCGCGGCGGCAACAAAGTTCTCAAGGAAAATAGCAAAGCCGAAGGCGCCGGAGTCAACCACGCCGTTCTCCTTCAGAACGGGCAGCAGGTCGGGCGTGCGAGCGACGGACTGATATGCCTCGACGACGATGGCGTCGAGCGCGTCCTCGGCCGAGAACTTCTTCTTCTCGCACTCGTCTGCCTTGGTCGAGACATCGCGCAGGACCGTGAGGATCGTGCCCTCGATGGGCTTGCGGACAGCCTGGAAGGCAACCTTGACGGCGCGACGGAAGGCGAAGGCGATATTGGCGGACGTAATAGGCTCGTCGGCAGAGACAAGGCCCTCGGCCACGCCGCGCAGGATCTGCGACGTGATGACGCCGGAATTACCGCGGGCACCCATGAGGGAGCCGTGGGTGATGGCGCCGGCGATGGCCTCCATATCGGCATCGGCGGGAAGGGCGGAAAGCTCCTTGGTCACCGAGGCGAGCGTGAGCGACATGTTGGTGCCGGTGTCGCCGTCGGGTACGGGGAAGACGTTGAGCTTGTTGATCTCCTCGGCCTTGTCGGAAACGGCAGCCGCAGCGATCGGAAAACAGGTGCGAATGGTCTTTGCAATCATGGGTATTTGAATCTCCGTTTTCGGATGCTAGTTCAGACGGCTCTTGAGCGCGTCAATGTGGATGCCGATCTTAAGGCTGGCGGGATCGATCTGGGCGATCTCCTGCAGGGTAAAGGCAACGGAGCTCGAAAGATTGTGGCAGACGGACTTCATGTTGACGCCGTTCTCGAGCACGACGTGAAGATCGACCGTAAGGCCGTTCTCGTCGGCAAAGACAAGCACGCCCTTGCGGAGGCGCTGACCGGCAAGCAGGCGCACGCTCTCGGCGCCCTGGAGCTGTTCGGCCATACCGACGACGCCATAGCACGTCATCGCGGCATAACCGGCAATATCGGCAATAACGTCGTTCGAGACGCTCAGACTGCCGTTAATGGTCTCAGACACAAGAATCTCCTTATCTGGTGCTCGCGGCACCATCTCGTGGGAGCAATCATCGCAATATTCTACAACGACCGCGCCATGTTGAGGTGGTGGGTCACGGGATTACATCCTCGACACGAAATGTTGATATGGCAACGTTCGTGCCAGGCGATCGCGGCATGAAAAAACCCGCCGCATAAGCGGCGGGTTTTACAACCTGGCTCCCCGGGTAGGACTCGAACCTACAACAGCGCGGTTAACAGCCGCGTGCTCTACCATTGAGCTACCGAGGAATAGGTGCGTGCTCTCAAGCAACGAAGATTATTATACGGACGAATCAGCTCAGGGCAAGAACTTTTTTGAGAATTTTTCCGACCTAGTCATTGGGGGCGTCCCCAACGACTACATGAAAGCGCCCTCAAGCGGATGTGCTTGAGGGCGCTTCTTGCTTGACTAGCTTTCGATATAGTCTTTGAGCTTGCTGGAGCGGCTGGGGTGGCGGAGCTTGGCAAGGGTCTTGGACTCGATCTGGCGGATACGCTCGCGCGTGACGCCAAACTCGCGGCCGACTTCCTCGAGCGTGCGGGGATGTCCGTCGACAAGGCCAAAGCGCAGCTCGATAACCTTGCGCTCACGATCGGCAAGCGAGTCGAGCACCTGGGTGAGCTGCTCCTGCAGCATGGAGAAGCTGGCGGCATCGGGCGGAACGATAGCCTGGGAGTCCTCGATGAAGTCTCCCAGCTGGGAATCCTCTTCCTCGCCGATAGGGGTCTCGAGAGACACGGGCTCCTGCGAGATCTTCTGGATCTCGCGGACGCGGTCGGCACTCATGTCCATCTCGGCACCGATCTCCTCGGGGGTCGGGTCGCGACCCAGGTCCTGGAGAAGCTGACGCTGCACGCGGACGAGCTTGTTGATGGTCTCGACCATGTGCACGGGAATACGGATGGTACGGGCCTGGTCGGCGATAGCACGCGTGATGGCCTGACGGATCCACCACGTGGCGTACGTGGAGAACTTAAAGCCCTTCTGGTAGTCGAACTTCTCGACGGCGCGGATCAAACCGAGGTTGCCCTCCTGGATCAGGTCCAGGAACAGCATGCCGCGACCGACATAGCGCTTGGCGATGGAGACGACCAGGCGCAGGTTGGCGCTGATGAGCGCCTGCTTGGCCTCGAGGCCGACGTTCTCGATACGGGTCAGGCGACGCATCTCGGCGCGGGTGAGCTCGATCTCGCCCGCCTCGGCGGCCTCGAGCTTCTCGGTGGCATCGAGACCGGCCTCGATCTTCATGGCCAGATCGACCTCTTCGGAGGCGGTCAGCAGGTCGACCTTACCGATCTCCTTAAGGTACATACGAACCGGGTCGCCGGTCAGCATTACCGTGGAGGCATCGATACCGCGCACGCGCGAGCGCGAACGGGACGTGCGCACGGTGCGCTTCTTCTTGCTCTTGGAAGAACCCATCTCGGCGTCGGCCTGACGGGCCATCTTAAGCTCGTGATCGTCGAGCGAGCCGGAATCGTGCTCGTCGTCATCGAAATCGTCGGTATTGCTATCGTTATCGTCATCGTCGACGTCAATGGGGGCGTCGTCGTTTCCGCTCGCGGAGATAATCTGGATGCCGCTGTTGCGCAGCGCGGAATACACCGCGTTGAGCTGCTCGTCAGACACATCGATATCCTTCAGGGCGACCTGAATCTCGTCCTCGGTTACCGAAGTCCTGTTTGAGCCGTTGCCCATGAGCTTTGCAACGTAGGATTCCAGCCCAGTACCCGTGCTCTCACTCTTATTTGGCACAGATTCTCCCTTCATAGTCCACAGGACTCATTACTTTAGCACACACCTACACGTCTATACCCAAAATTCAGACTGGATATAGGCGCAAATACGCTGGTTGACCACAACATCTAGGCCTGCTCGGCGCCCGCAGTCTCCAAACCGATCAAACGGAACGGATCCGCCACGCCGCCGATCGACTTTTGGAGCTCGCGCTGGCGCTGAGAATCTTGCATCGCCTGCATCGTCAGCACACGGCGTGCCTCATCGTCGAGCGACCGGTCCTGGCGAAGCTTGGCCTGTGCGGCGCGCATGCGGCGCTTGATGGTGTAGAGTTCGAGGGTGTCGAGCATAAACACGATGTTCGTCTCGGTGGGGTGCTTACTCGTCGACGAAATGCGCCCCGCGCTGACAAGCGACGCTGCCTCGGGACACACGGCGCGCGCCGCATCCATGCACGCCGTGGGGTCGGTGCCCGGCGGCGTCGCGAGCACGGCCCACGCGATGGACTCGTGACGCGGATCCACCCACTCGATCGAGCAGATGCGGTCGGCATACGTGCGGAACAGGTCGGGGTAGCTCGTGAGCATCGTCAGCAGCTCGCGCTCCCCCGCCAAAGACTTTCGTTCCAGGTCGGTCAGCACGATCGGCATCGTCGGTGCCGTAGACGCGCCCGCTGTGCCGGCAACCGGCGCCGCGCCATCCATGCCAGCCGGCACATCGATCGGCGGCACATCGTCGACGACCTCGACCGGCGCGGCCCCGTAGGCCTCGAGCGGCACATAGTCGTACGGCTCTTCCTCGACCGTTGTGGACACCGACGGCGTCGCACCCGACGCCCAGGCACCGCGAGACGCCCCCTGCGAACCAGACGCCCGACCGCCCGCGCTGTCTGCACGCTCGGCCTGCGCCCGCTGGCGCTCGTAGTTCTGCTCGCGACGACGCTCGGCGTCCTCGCGCTTGGCAACATCGCGAAACACGCGTCCCGAGCTTGAGCGCACCGTCTCCAAATCCAAACCCAGCAGGTCGGCAATCTGGATAAAGTACGTATCGATCATGTAGCTATCGCGCAGCGGATAGATGAGCGTCAGCGCATCCTCGAGCGCCTTGACACGACCGCCCGGCGTGGTGATGTCGCTCGACTCCTGCAGTGAGCGGTACACAAAGTCCATGAGGGGCTCGGCGGCGTCGATGCGCGCCTGCAGTGCCTCGCCCCCATGCGCGGTGATGAACTCCATGGGGTCGTTGCCGTCGGGAAGCACCACGCAGCGCAGGTCCATCGAATCCTGCTCGATAAACTGAATCGCGCGGCGAGCGGCCTTTTGACCGGCGGCGTCGCCATCGAACATATATACAATGCGCTTGGCAAAACGGGTGAGCGTCTTTACATGATGTTCCGTCAGCGCCGTGCCCAGCGTGGCGACGACGTTTTTGATCCCCGCCTCCCAGCAGGCGATGCAGTCGGTATATCCCTCCACCACGATGGCGGTATCCTGCGCGACGATAAACTCCTTGGCCCAGTTAAAGCCATAGAGGTTTCGCTTTTTATGGAACACGCTCGTCTCGGCAGTGTTGAGGTACTTAGGCTGGCCGTCGCCCATAATGCGCCCGCCAAAGGCGATGTTATGACCCTGCTCATCAAAAATGGGAAACATCACGCGGTCGTAAAAACGGTCGGCAAGCTGCCCGCGCCCACGGCTCACGGCCACGTTGGCATCGATCATCTCCTGCGGGGTAAAACCCGCCTGCGACAGATGCGACACCAGCGCGTTGCGACCCGGCGCAAAGCCCAGGCAGTAGCGGCGGCAGACATCGCCGCCTATACCGCGGCTGGCGAAGTACTCGCGCGGACGGCTGTCCTTACCACGCATGAGCATGGTGTGGTAGAACTGGGCGGTCTCGGCGCACAGATCGTAGATGCGGGCGCGCTTGGTGCCGCGCTCGCGATAAGCGCCGGTATCGTGCAGCTCAATGCCGGCACGGTCGGCCAGGTAGCGAATCGACTCGGGAAAGCTCAAGTTCTCGCGCTTCATGATGTAAGTGAAGACGTCGCCGCCCTCGCCACAGCCAAAGCAGTGCCACACCTGCGTAGCGGGGATAATGTGGAACGACGGGGTCTTTTCGCCATGGAAGGGGCAGCAACCCCAAAACTCATGGCCGCGGGGCTTGAGCTCAACCGTTTCCTGCACGATGGCAACCAGATCGGACGCAGCGCGTACCTGGTCTTTTTCCTCATCGCTAATCACAGATGCTCACCCCCTGCTCACCCAAGTTATGGCGAATATCGTCAATATTACCCTCGACGGTCGCGATAAGCTCGTCCAGCGAATCGAACACGCGCGATGGGCGCAGCCAGCGCGTAAACGCCAGCGACACCGAGGCGCCGTACAGGTCGCCCGCATACCCGATCAAGTTGGCCTCGAGATGCGCCGAGGCGGCATCGTCGGCATACGTCGGCGGCAGCCCCACGTTGACGGCAGCAGGCCATACGGTATCGTCGACCAGCACCAGGCCCTCGTAGACGCCATCGGCAGGCACCTGAATGCCCTCGGGCACCTGGATGTTTGCCGTGGGAAAACCCATGTCGGAACCCTGATGACGACCGCCAGCAACAATACCTCGCAGCATGTACGGGCGACCGAGCAGCTCGGTGGCAAGCTCAACATGTCCCTGTCCCAGCTCATGACGAATGCGGGTGGCGCAAATGGCCTCACCGCCCTCGCAAAGCAAGTCGTGCCCGTATACGTCAACGCCGCGCTCGGCACCCCAGGCGCGCATCTCGGCAACACCAGAAGCACCGCCACGACCCAGCCTAAAGTCGCTGCCAACGCGAATCGATCGAATGTCGACCAGACGCGACACCAGCGAGAGAAAAGCAACATGGTCAAGCGCCGCAACCTCAGGCGTAAAGGGAACGGCCACCACCGCATCGACCCCAGTTTGAGCCAGGGCATGCAGACGGTCGGCCGTCGTCATCAATTTTTGAGCGGGCGAAGGGCTCACCACGACGTCCGGGTCGGGATCGAAGGTAACTACGACCGCCTTGCAGCCATGGGCACGGGCATCACGGACAAGCGCCGCAATGAGCTCCTGGTGTCCACGGTGCACGCCATCGAACACGCCGATGGCAATCGATGCGGCACCCAGGTGCTCACACTTATCAAACACATCGGCAGTAACGATGCGAGCCTCGTCCGACTCGCCCGCGAAAAAGATACGCGCGAGCTCGCGAGCGGACAACATCATCGAACACCGCCGATTGCCTGCGGAAACACGTGCTCCATGACAAAGCGGCCACCCTCAATGCGGGCGAGCGCCTTGAGTCCCCCATCGAGCACCAGCGCAAACGGCGCCTTCGAGGCATCGAAATCGGCAAGCGCACGCTCAACGGGAATGCGTCGGCCGCAGAGAAGGTCGTCGGCAAGATTGCCCGGCAAGTCAACACGTGTGGCGCCCAGGGCCGCAATGGGATCCAGGGCAAAGCCAGCCGCGAACTCGGGAGAAAGCTCCTCGACCGCATGACAGGCGCCAATGGAAACAACACCGGAGGCCGTGCGGCGCAGCGCGGAAATATGCGCGGCGCTATCGCAAGCGCGGCCCAGGTCGCGAGCGAGCGCACGGATATAGGTGCCCTTGCTCACCGAGAACGCCACGGTCCACACACACGTATCACCTTCGCCGCCCACGGCGATCAGGTCGGCGGCATAGACCTCGACGGGGCGCGGAGGTAGGTCCACCGCATTGCCCTCGCGAGCAGACTTGTAGGCGCGAACGCCATTGACCGAGATAGCAGAAAACGCCGGCGGCACCTGCATCTGCGGGCCCAGCATGGCGGCCAAGCGCTCACGAGCATAGGCAGGATCGCGGAGCTCGTTGGCAACAGCCACCGTGCGGACCGCCTCGCCCTCCGCATCATCGGTATTGGTCTCGGCGCCAAACGAAATATCGGCAACGTAGCTTTTGGTATCGAGCGTGAGCATGCCCAGCAGACGGGTGGCCTGGCCCACACCCACCACCATGACGCCAGATGCCATGGGGTCGAGCGTGCCGGCATGGCCGACGCGCCGCTCATGGAGGGCGCGTCGGCATTGCGAGACCACATCGTGGGACGTGCAGCCCACCGGCTTATCGACGGCGAGCAGCATATTCAATTGAGAAGGCGTTCGACGAGCCATGTACCATCCAATAAGTTAGAGCTCGACGGTCACCGAAGCGGGATCCTCCCCCACCAGCTCGGCCAGCATGGGAAGTGCCACGGCGAGCGTCTCGCGAATTGTTCCGTTGTTGGAAAAGCCGGCGGCGGCATGATGCCCGCCACCGCCAAAGTTGGCAGCAATCTCGGACACATTGAGGTCGCCCTTGGAGCGCAGGTTGCCGCGCACCCTGGTATCGCCCTCAATGCCCTTCAGGAACAGGCAGACCTCCACGCCCATCACCGAGCGCACCACGTCAACCAGGCCGTCGCACTCATCCGAGGTGACACCGCAAGCCTCAAGGTCACTCTGGTACGCGTAGCTATACGCGACACGCCCGTGGGCCACCGTCTTGATGCGGCCCATAACGATGGACTTGAGGTGCAAAAACTCAACGCGCATGCTCTGGTATACCTCGAGCGCAACGCGCGCCGGATCGGCACCGTGGGCAACCAGACGCGAGGCCGCATGGAACGCGGCGGCATCGGCGTTTTGGTACTGGAAACGGCCGGTATCGGTAACCAAGCCGCACAGTAGGCAGGTCGCAACGCCATCACGTGCGACAATGCCACAATTGTCCAAGAAACGGTCGATGATCATAGCGCAGGCTGCAGTTTCGACGCGCCTCAGGCTGAGCTCGGCAAACTCCTCGCGCGCCGGATGGTGGTCGAAACACACCACATGCGCCGAGCGGCGAAGCACCGCGGCGGAGTTATTGAGACGCTCGACGACCGGCACGTCCACCGAGATGAACAGGTCAGGATTGCCGGTGTACGAAGATGCCGGCACCAGGCGATCGGAGCCTTCCATAAAGCGGTAGATGCGCGGAACCGGGTCATCGTCTGCCAGCAGCAGCGCAATGTCCTTGTTGGGGAAAAACTTCATGAGCGAAAGGCCCAGACCCAATACGGAGCCCAAGGCATCGCCATCGGGAGAAGTATGTCCCGAAATCGCAATGGAGGACGCACCCTCGATGAGCTCGAGGATGCGTCGCTGAATATCTGCAGACTCGCACGAGGCGAGGTCGGCGGAATTAGTCATCTAAAGCTGCCTCCTGGGCGGCATCCGCTATCGGATAGCCGTCCTCGTCCTTTTCGATCGCAAGCGTGGCGGGAACGTTTTCCAGCGCACGCGTGATGCGCTCGGCCTCATCGGTCGAGCGATCGATGCGAAAATCGAGCTCGGGCGTGACACGCCAATCGAGCGAGCGAGCCAACAGGCTGCGAATACGGCCCTTGGCGCTTGCGAGCGCCTCCATGACCTCGTCGTAGCGGCTCGCATCGCACGACACGTACACGCGCGCGAACGAACGGTCCACCGCGACCTCGACCGCAGTCAAAGTAACCAGGTCGAGACGCGGATCGGAAACCTCAAAGAGCAGGATATAACCGAGCTTCTCGCGAAGCTGCTCGCCCAGACGGCGGGTTGCCTGCGTTTGCTTCATAGCGCTACCCCCTACTCGGTACGGGCAACCTGGTCGATGCGGTAACCCTCGATCTGGTCGCCGGGCTTGATGTCCTGGAAGTTCTCCAGACCAATGCCGCCCTCGGAACCGCTCTTGAGGCTCTTGGCCTCGTCCTTGTAGTGGCGCATCGAGGCGATCTTGCCGTTGAAGACCACGATGCCGTCGCGCACCAGGCGCACGGAATCGGTCGCGGCGATCTCGCCCTCCTCGACGCGGACACCGGCGGCGATACCGACTTTGGGCACCTTGAAGGTGTCCAGGACGGTCGCAGCACCCGTGGAGACCTCGACCTCGGTGGGCTTGAGCATGCCGATACGGGCGGCGTCGAGCTCCTCGAGGCACTTGTAGATGACGTCGTAGCAACGGATCTCGACGCCCTCACGCTCGGCGGCGGAGCGGGCCTTACCGTCGGGACGGACGCCAAAGCCGATGATGATGGCGTTGGAGGCGTCGGCCAGGACGACGTCGGTCTCGTTGATGGCGCCAACGGCAGAGTGGATCGTGTTGATGCGAACCTCGGACTGATCCATCTTGTCGAGCGAGTCCTGAAGGGCCTCGATGGAGCCCTGGACGTCGGCCTTGATGATCAGGTTGAGCTCCTTGACCTCGGCGTCGGCGATGGTCTCGAAGAGGTTCTCGAGCGTGACGTGCTTGACGCGGCTCTGCTCCTCGATACGGGCCTTGAGCGAACGCTCGTCGGCAAGGGCGCGAGCCTCGCGCTCGTCCTCGAACACGCGGAACTCGTCACCGGCGTTGGGCACGGACTGCAGGCCCAAAATCTCGACGGCGTCGGAGGGACCGGCCTCGGTGACGGCGCGACCCTTGGGGTCGAGCATAGCACGGACGCGGCCATAGGTAAGGCCGGCGACCAGCGTATCGCCCACGTGCAGGGTGCCGCGGGTCACGAGCACGGTAGCGACCGAGCCGCGGCCCTTGTCGAGCTTGGCCTCGAGGACATTGCCGGAGGCAAAGGTGTCCGGGTTGGCCTTAAGCTCGAGCACGTCAGCCTGGAGCAGCACGGTCTCCAGAAGGTCATCGATACCGATCTTCTGCTTGGCCGAGATGTTGACGAACATGTTCTGTCCGCCCCACTCCTCGGGGATGACGCCGTACTCGGTGAGTTCCTGACGCACACGGTCGGGGTTGGCACCGGGCTTATCAATCTTGTTGACGGCAACGACGATGGGTACGCCGGCGGCCTTGGCGTGGTTGATCGACTCGACCGTCTGGGGCATGACGCCGTCATCGGCGGCGACGATCAGGATGACGATGTCGGTCACCTTGGCGCCACGCGCACGCATGGCCGTAAAGGTGGCGTGACCCGGGGTATCAATAAAGGTTATCTTGCGGTCGTTGATCATGACCTGCGAAGCGCCGATGGCCTGCGTAATGCCGCCCGCCTCGCCGGCAGCGACGCCGGTGTGACGGATGGCGTCGAGCAGCGACGTCTTGCCGTGGTCGACGTGACCCATGACGGTGACGACCGGGGCGCGCGGCTTAAGGTCGGCGGGATCGTCGTAGAACGAGAAGGTGTTCTCCTCCTCGGGGGTGATGATCTTGATCTGACGGCCCAGGTCGTCGGCGACGAGCTCGACGAGGTCGTCGGACATGGACTGCGTCATGGTAAGCGGCGTACCCAGCAGGAACAGGCGCTTGATGATGTCGTTGGCCGGAACGTCGAGCGCCTCGGCAAGCTCCTGGACGGTAACGCCCTGGGAGACCTTGATGGCGTCGAGGTCCTCGGGGTTCACGCCCTGGGCCAGCGCCTCCTCTATCTTGCGCTCCTCCTGAGCCTTGGCAGCCTCGCGCTCGCGCTTCTCCTTGCGCTTCTTGCGGCGACCGGTGGACTCGCGAGAGGCCTCCTCGACGGCAGCACGAGCCTCCTCGAGCACCTTCTCGCGGCTGTACTCCTCGGCCTCGCGAGCCATGCGGCTGTAGTGGTCCTCTTCGTTGTTGTGACCGCCCTTGCGCTTCTTGCCCTTGCCCTGCTTGTCGGGGTTGGGGAAATCCATGCCGGCAGCGACGTTGTTGCTGGCGTTGGTGCGATGGCTGTGCGGACGGCTCTCGGAGGCGTTGCGCTCGGAGTTGTTGTCCGAGGCGTTGCGATCGTTACGACGGCCACCGCGGCGGTCGTTGTTGCCGCCACGACGGTTACCGCGCTCGGCGGCGCGCTCGGCCTTGGCCTTGTCCTCGGCGTCCTTCTTCTCCTTGAGCACGGTCTCCTGTGCGGCGATCTGGTCGAGCAGAGAACGGAAGCGCGAACCGGAGTCGGAAGCGGGAACGGCGCGGCGCTGGGCCTCGCGGGCAGCCTCCTCCTTCTCGCGGGCAAGGCGCTCCTGCTCGGCCTTCTTCTTGGCCTCGGCCTCGGCGCGAGCAGCCTCCTCGGCAGCCTGGGCTGCGGCAAACTGGCGGCGCTCCTCCTCGCGGGCCTTCTCGGCGGCGATGCGCTCGCGCTCGGCCTCGGCGGCGCGTGCGGCCTCCTCGGCGGCAGCCGCCTGCTCCTCGGCCTGCTTGGCGGCCTCGACTTCCTTGGCGCGGGCCTCGATCACCGAGGCGAGCTGCTTACGAACCATGGCGACATAGGCGTCCTCCAAGGTGGAGGAAGCGGACTTAGCGGGAATCTTCATATCGGCGAGATGACCCATCAGTTCCTTGGAGGTCATGCCGAACTCTTTGGCCAGGGTGGACACACGGACTTTTGCCATATGACTTCACCTACCCTTTCTGGCACCTTGGGTGCCTAGAGACTGAACGAGCGTGGGAGACGCGCCGGGACCCGCCCGGCGCGACCGCGCGCTAGATCAGGTCCTCCGCATCATCGAAGGCGTCGGTGTCATGGACACCGCAGAAACGGGAGCCGGGACGAGCCTGGTTGCGGCACTGGATGCCGTCCTCGGACACATACTCGCAGCGGCGGACGTCCTCGTCCTCCTCGTCACCGATCAGGTCGGCGGCGGGCTCCTCGTGAACGGGAACGTTCTTGAGGATGTCGGCGGCAAGCGTCTCGGACTTGATGTCAATGTGCCAACCGGTCAGGCGCGCGGCGAGGCGGGCGTTCTGGCCCTCCTTGCCGATGGCGAGGGACAGCTGGTCGTCGGGCACGATGACGCCGGCGTAGGCCTTCTCCTCGTCAATGAGGACGCGGGTGACCTTAGCGGGCGACAGGGCGTTAGCGACGTAGACGGAAGGATCGGCATCCCACAGGATGACGTCGACGCGCTCGCCGCGGAGCTCGCCAACGACAGCGCGAACACGGCTGCCCTTGGGGCCGACGCAGGCGCCCACGGGATCCAAACGGTCGTCGAGCGAGTGGACGGCGACCTTGGAGCGCTGGCCGGGCTCGCGCGCGATCGACTTGATCTGGACGGTGCCTTCATAGATCTCGGGCACCTCCTGCTCAAACAGACGACGCATGAGCTCGGGGTGGGTACGGGAGATGACAATCGGCGGACGGCTGTGCTCGCCACGAACCGGCTGCAGGTTGGAGTTGGGGTCGCGAACGTCGATGATCACGGCCTTGATATGCTGGTTATGCAGGTAGCGCTCGCCCATCGGACGCTCGTTGCGCTCGTTCTCGTAACGGCGCTGGTCGAAGTGCGGAAGCTCGGCCTCGACGCCCTCGCGGATCTTGACGATCGTGAAGTCGGGCGTGGACTGCAGCACGGTGCCGCTGATGAGGTCACCGATGCGTCCGGAGAACTCCTCGTAGATCTGCTCGCGGGCGGAGTTACGCACGATGGCGTTGATCTCGGCCTTGGCGTGCTGGGCGGCGATGCGGCTCGTGTTCTTGGGGGTGACGTCGATCTCCTCGAACTCGGTGAAGTTGCCCTCCTCGTCCATGGAATCGTCGATCGGCTCCAGGCGGTAGACGTAGATCTTGCCGGTGGTGCGGTCGATGGTCACCTTGGCGCCCCACTCAAGATGCAGGATCTCGGCATAGCTCTTGGCGAGCGACTGCTCCAGGCGGTCGATCAGGTAGAGCTGGTCGATGTGCTTCTCCTGGCAAAGCTCCATCAGGGCGGACATCATGTCGGATGCTGCCATCTTACTTTCCTTCCTTCGCGGGCTTGAAGTCGTAGGTGGGCTTCAACTTGCACTTTTTAACATCAGAAAAATCGAGGGTAACGGACTCGCCGTCCTCGAGCTCGAGGGTCACGTTCGTCTCGGTAGCGGCGGCAATCTTGCCGGCGTACTTGCGACGGCCCTCGGTGGCGGTGGAGGTGAGCTCACAGTTTTCGCCCACAAAGCGGGCAAAGTCACTCGGGCGGCGCAGCGGGCGCGCCATACCCGGGCTCGACACCTCGAGCGTATAGCTCGAAGAGATGGGGTCGAGCTCCTCAATCACATCGCCGACCCACTTGGTGTTGGCCGTGACGTCGTTGAGCGACAGGCTCTGACCCTCGGCACCCTCGATACGCACGCGCACGCAGGGGGCCTTGGTGGCACCCACGAGCTCGACGTCGACGATGTCGACATCGTGCTGGGGAGCGACGGCCTCGAGCGCGTCGATGATCGCCTGCTCAGTCTTGGTCTTGACCATTGCGGCACCTCCATCCATACAAAAAAGAAGCGGGGCCGAAACCCCACTTCTTTCAATTACAACTTCATTTGCAAGCAAACTATACCAATAGCTGCGGAAACGTGCAAGCACAGTACGAATCTGCAGGTCAGCGTGCGCACAGCTTCTCCACAAGAATAGGACAATTGGCCGAAGAGCCCCATGCGACGCGCCCTCAACAGCCCCAAAACGGGCCATGCGTCCCAATCCACAGGCCCGTTCGGACCCCAAGGGCATTCCTCCCCGAGCCCTTATCGATCAGACTTACGCTAAGGGACATTCTGCAACAATCCGGCTAGCAAGTCGCACAACGACAAACCTTTTCAAATCCTGTACGGCAAGGAGGTACCCATGAAACGCCTAGGCACCCTCTGCATGACTGCGCTCGCCATCGCAACGTGCTCGTTGGCCCTCGTGGGCTGCGGCAACGCGAATGGCAAAACCGACACATGCGAACCGAACCCTGGCAGCACAAAAGCCATCGAGAAAACGACGCCATCGGAGAGCTTCGACAAAATCGACGAAGATATCGTCGATCCCCAGAGTCTGGGCCCCGAACCCCAAGAACAGTTCCCCATCGATCTTGAGGCGGACGAGAACGTCCATGTTACCTGCGTGGGCAAGGACACGGATGGCTACGGCGACGCCGCGCTCGTCTTTACGGTGACCAACAACACCGGTGTCGACATGATGTTTGGCGATGTGGACTCCTATGCCTACGTCAACGGCGTGGTCCGTGATGTGCGCATGCGCCAGCAGGTCGCAGCGGGCGAGGAAACGCGCGCCATGCTCACCTTTGTAGGCACCTTCGACGACCCGGACTTTGATGTGAACAACGACCTCAACGACATCTACCTCAACATTTGGATGTTTGAAGAGGCAACAGGCAACGTTTACTTTAGGGACCTGGTACACATCCCATAGAAGACGTTGCGATGCAATGACTAAGCAGGGCATACAACACAAGACGAGGGACGACCCAAGCGGATCGCCCCTCGTTTATTGCATATCAGCTATGCGCGCAGTGCTTACTTGACCACCAGATTGACAAGCTTGCCGGGCACGCAGATGGCCTTGACGACCGTCTTGCCCTCGAGCCACTTGGCGACGGCGGCCTCGGCAGCAGCCTGCATCTCCTCGTTGGAGGCATCGCGGGAGACGTCGATGCGGCCGCGGACCTTGCCGAGTACCTGAACGACGATCTGCACCGTGTCCTCGATGGACTCGGCCAGGTCGAACTCGGGCCAGGCAGCGGTGTAGGCGTTGCCCTCGCAGCCGAGCGCCTCGTGCCACAGCTCGTCGGCCCAGAACGGGCAGATGGGCGCCAGCACGCTCACGATATCCTTGGCCACGCCGTAGCACAGCGCCTTGTCGCGGGCGGCACCCTCAGTGGCATTGAGGTAGGCGCTCGCCGCGTTGACGAGCTCCATGACGGCCGAGATGGCGGTGTTGAACTGGCCGCGGTCGAAGTCCTCGGTGCACTTGGCGATGGTGCGGTGACGCTCGCGATAGAGCTTCATAGCAACCTCATCGAGCGCGGACTTGTCGAAGGCCACGTTGGCGTCGCCGGACTGGACGAGCTGCCAAACGATACGCCAGGCGCGCTTGATGAAGCGGTTGGCGCCCTCGACGGCCTTGGGATCCCAGTCGAAGTCCTTCTCGGGCGGGGCGATAAACAGGATCGCCAGACGCATGGTGTCGGCACCGTAGGGCTCGATGACCGAGCTCGGGGGCACGACGTTGCCCTTGGACTTGGACATGGTGTCGCCGTTCTCGTCCTTGACCATGCCCTGGCACAGCAGGTTGGTGAAGGGCTCGTCCACGCTCAGCAGGCCAAGGTCGCGCAGGGCCTTGGTAAAGAAGCGGCTGTAGAGCAGGTGCAGAATGGCGTGCTCGATGCCGCCGATGTAGTTATCGACGGGCATCCAACGGTCGGCCGCCTCGCGGGAGAAGGGCAGCTCGGTGTTGTGCGGATCGGTATAGCGCAGGTAATACCAGCTGGAGCAGGTGAAGGTGTCCATGGTATCGGTCTCGCGCTTGGCCGGACGACCGCAGACCGGGCAGGTGGTCTCGTAGAACTCCTTGCACTCGGCAAGGGTCTCGCCAGCGCCCAGGTCCAGGTTCTCGGGCAGCGTCACCGGCAGCTGATCCTCAGGCACGGGCACAATGCCGCAATGCTCGCAGTGGATGGCCGGGATGGGGTTGCCCCAATAGCGCTGGCGGGAAATGAGCCAGTCGCGCAGGCGGAACTCGACCTTGCGACGACCGCAGCCCATGGCCTCGAGGTCGGCCACGATGGCAGCCTCGCCCTCGGAGTGCTTACCGCCGCGCATGCCGGTGTACTTGCCAGACTGGACCAGCGTGCCCTCGGCAGCGTGGGCGCAATCCCAGTCGACGGTCTCGGCATGGAAGGTATCGATGGTCTCGCCGCTGGCCTCGACGGCAGCGCGATCGTCATCGTCTAGGATGATCGGCACGATCGGCAGGTCGTACTTACGGGCAAACTCAAAGTCGCGCTGGTCGCCACAGGGAACGGCCATGACGGCGCCGGTGCCGTAGTCGGCCACGACGTAGTCGGCAACCCACACGGGGACCTTCTCGCCGTTGACGGGGTTTACCACATAGCGGCCCGTGAAGGCACCGTGCTTCTCGAGGGTGCCCTGGGCACGCTCGACGGCAGAGATATGCTTGGAGTCCTCGACAATCTTGGTCACGGCCTCCTCGTACTCCGTGCCCTCGACGAGCTCGTGCAAGCCGGCGTACTCGGGAGCCAGGACAAAGAAGGAGACGCCAAAAAGGGTATCGGCACGCGTGGTGAAGACGGTGATCTTACCCTCGTCGCCCTCGATGGGCTCGCCGTCCTTGTCGCACAGGGTAAAGTCGACCTCGGCGCCCTCGGAGCGACCGATCCAGTTGGCCTGCATCTGCTTGACGCGCTCGGGCCAGCCGGGGAGCTTCTCCAGGTCGTCGAGCAGCTCCTGAGAGTACTCGGTAATCTTGTAGTACCACTGCTCCAGGTCGCGCTTCTCGGGCTCGGTGCCGCAGCGCCAGCACTTGCCCTCGGTAACCTGCTCGTTGGCCAGAACGGTCTTGCAGGTGGGGCACCAGTTAACCGGGTTCTTCTTACGGTAGACCAGGCCCTTTTCCCACATCTTCTCAAAGATCCACTGGCCCCAGCGGTAGTAGTCGGGACTGCAGGTCTTGACCATGCGATCCAGATCGTAGGAGAAGCCCATGCGCTTCATCGTGGCGAGTGCCTGGTCCATGTTCTTATACGTCCAGGCGGCAGCCTGCGTGTTGTGCTTGATGGCGGCATTCTCGGCAGGCAGGCCAAAGGCGTCAAAGCCGATGGGGTGCAGCACGTCGTAGCCGCGCATGCGGGCCTGACGGGCCATGGCATCGCCGATAGTGTAGTTGCGCGCGTGGCCCATGTGCAGGTCGCCCGACGGATACGGGAACATCTCGAGCACATACTTCTTGGGCTTACTGTCGTCGGTGTCGACGGCAAAGAGGTTGGAGTCCTCCCAGGCCTTCATCCACTTGGACTCAATGGCCTGCGCGTCGTAGGCAGGGATCTCGTCCTTATGATCTGTGCAATCGCACATATCAGCTCCTTTAATCTTAGCTGGGGTCGGTCGGCTTAGCTTTATTCGCTACTGCGGACAGTCCTGCGCAAGACGAAGAGCACATTAAGTGCTCTTCTTTGCGTGCGGAACTTGTAGCAAACAAAGCTAAGCCGACCGACCCTAAGGTTAACTTGACTGATGATAGCAAATACGACAAGCGAGATGCCTGCGACTTGCGGGCATCTCGCTTTATCTAAATAACGTGGTTGTGAATCAACCGCTAATTGTTACCCGCCCAAGCATGATCGGGTTTTCCAAGTGCCGCAGATTGCCGTGAAAGAGGAGCGACGCGTACTTTGGTACGCGAGCGACGGTTTGAACGGCAAGGTGCGGTGCTTGGGAAAGCCGCTTAACGGTAGCTGACGCTTTGCTGGGAGTCCTTGACGACTACGTCGTGGGCGCCGCCTTCGACGATGGAGGTGGAGCTGACCAGCGTCAGGCGTGCCTTTTCCTGGAGCTCGGGGATCGAGAGGGCACCGCAGTTGCACATCGTGGACTTGACCTTGTAGAGCGTGCCGCCCACGCCGTCCTTGAGGGAACCTGCGTAGGGAACGTAGGAGTCGACGCCCTCGACGAAGCTGAGCTTCGCGGCGCCGCCCAGGTCGTAACGCTGCCAGTTGCGGGCACGCGCAGAACCCTCGCCCCAGTACTCCTTCATGTACTGGCCGTTCACGTTGACGCGCTCGGTCGGGCTCTCGTCAAAGCGGGCGAAGTAACGGCCCAGCATCATAAAGTCGGCACCCATGGCAAGGGCGAGCGTCATGTGGTAGTCGTAGACGATACCGCCGTCGGAGCACACGGGCACGTAGACACCGGTCTCCTCGTAGTACTCGTCACGGGCGCGGCAGACGTCGATCAGCGCGGTGGCCTGGCCGCGGCCGATACCCTTGGTCTCGCGAGTAATGCAGATGGAGCCGCCGCCGATACCGACCTTGATGAAGTCGGCGCCGCAATCGGCCAGGAAGCGGAAGCCCTCGGCGTCGACAACGTTACCGGCACCGACCTTGACGTCCTCGCCGTAGTTGGCGCGGATCCACTCGATAGTGCGCTTCTGCCACTCGCTGAAGCCCTCGGAGGAGTCGATGCACAGAACGTCGGCACCGGCCTCGATGAGCAGCGGCACGCGCTCGGCATAGTCGCGGGTGTTGATACCGGCGCCGACCATGTAGCGCTTGTCGTTATCGAGCAGCTCGTTGGGGTTAGTCTTGTGGCTGTCGTAGTCCTTACGGAAGACAATGCCCATGAGGTGATCGTTGTCGTCGACGATCGGCAGGGCGTTGAGCTTGTTATCCCAGATGACGTCGTTGGCAACCTTAAGGCTGATGTTCTTGTCGCCCACGATGAGCTGCTCACGCGGGGTCATGAACTCGGAGACCTTCGTCTGGTGGTCATCGCGACTGGGGCGATAGTCACGGCTGGTGACGATGCCCAGGAGCTTACCCTTGGGAGTGCCGTCGTCGGTAACCGGCATGGTGGAGTGACCGGTCTTCTCCTTGAGCTCGATGACCTGCTCCATGGTCATGTCGGGGGTCAGCGTGGAATCGGACTGAACGAAACCGGCCTTGTGATCCTTGACGGCCTTGACCATAGCGGCCTCGGACTCAGCGCTCTGGGAACCATAAATAAAGGACAGGCCACCCTCGGTAGCGAGCGCGACACCCATGTCGACGCCCGAGACGGACTGCATGATGGCGGAAACCATGGGGATGTTCAAGGTGATTGCCGGCTTCTCACCGCGCTTAAAGCGGGTCAGCGGCGTCTTAAGAGAGACGTTGTTGGGAATGCACTGCGAGGACGAGTAACCAGGGACCAGCAGATACTCCGAAAACGTGTGGGACTCACCGGGAAAGAACGTAGCCATGTTTCTCCTTTTTCCATGCGACCGGTCGGCTGCAGGCCTCGTAGGACCCAGCCCAACCTTGGGCGCCCAATACTGGGAACGTATCTTAACGCACTTTGACTGCTACAATGCATGATTTAAGAAGAGCACACGAGGGCTTGACGCAGGCTTTGCGTTTGCCCAGCAAACACTTTAGCGGGGAGACGTGGAGCACATGGAGTACAAGACGACGGCGAAGTTGGTCATTCAAGCGTGCGACAAGGATCTGCCGGGCGTGTTCGGCCACGGCTGCGTCTTGCTGCTGCAGGGTATCGCCCGCGAGCACTCGCTCAACCGCGCCGCCAAGAGCATGGGCATGGCGTATTCCAAGGCATGGCGCATTGTGAACGAGGCAGAAGGTCAGCTGGGCTGCAAGCTCATCGAGCGCGACGGCGCCCGCGGATCCACGCTCACGCCCGCCGGAGAGCGAGCCATAGCGGCCTACGAGGAGCTGCAGACCGACATCAACGACGTCATCGCCACCAAAGCCGACGCCCTCATCGCAAGCATCAACCACAGTAGCTAATTTGGGACGGGGCTTTATGGCTACACAACCCCCTCTCATAAGTTGCGGTGAAATAGGGACTGTTTATGCCGATAAAGCCGTAAATCAATCCCTATTTCACCGCAACTTATGGAGTTGAGGATGATTTAGCTAGTTGCGAAGGACGTTGTCAAGGGTTGACGCTACAACCAGTGGGTTGTCGGTGCCGGCGAAGAGGCGAATGGTGCTCCCCTGCTTGCCACGTGGAGCTGAAAGGCGCGTCGTTGCGCCGCCGGCGGGCGATGTACGAAACTCCCCCGGCAAAGCGTCGAACAGCTCTCCCGCGCTACGCTCGATAAGGTCGAATTCAACTGCCGGGCCAAAGCCGTGCTCGAGGATTCCCGTTGCAACCGCATGGTCGGGATGCGAGCTCAGCCCGGGATAGCGCACGTTGCGCACCATCTCGTTGGCGGCCAAATACTCGGCAAGCGCACGGGCACGGTCGAAATGCGCCTGCATGCGGGCGTTAAGCGAGGAAAGCCCACGCTCCAGCACGTCGGTCTCCTCGGCAGAAAGGTCGAGCGCCGACGCACCGCAGCCTGCAAACAATACGTGCGCGCACTCGGCAGCAGCATCCACACGATGGCGCTTGAGCTGCGAGCGCGCGACCGATACGGCAACCAACTTGCGTGAAGCGTTACCGGCGCACACACGGTCGAGCGCTTCGAGCGACAGCACGGCACCCAAGCGCAACGGATCGCAGCCAAAAGCCGACGCCACGGTGTTGTCCACAACCAGCAGCGCATGGGCCTCGCGAGCCGCTCGACCCAGCGTACGCAGATCGGGCACGCGCAGTCCAAACCCGCCGATGGAGTTGACGAACCACCACAGGTGCGGCCCCTCGGCATCAAACGAAGCATCAAAGACCTCGGACGCGGCGGTAAACGCATCGGCGGACGGCGAGCCCGCCAGCGCAACATCGCGGCCATCAAAGCCGTGCGCAAATGCTTCGGTAAAGTCATCCGCAAAGGCCACCAGGCGGTCACCGGGACGCACAATACCCAGCAGCGACAGAGCCGCCGGCACATGCGGGGCCGCAACAAGACGCGCCTCGCGCGCACTGGACCTCAAAGCCCAGGCCTCTTCTAGCTGCTGTACATCCACACGGCACCGTCCCTTCATAAGCAAAAACCCACGATGCGGGTGTTCCCCGCATCGTGGGCAACGGCTGCAGTATAGCGCCGATATGCGACGACTCGCCTAAATGCTGAGCGTATGGTAGTTTACGCTCGCACCCGGGGCGTCAACGGACACGCCATAGGCCTCGGGATAGATGCGTGTCGAAAACACGAGCGCGCCATCGTTTACAAACACCTCGACCGACGAGACATCGCCGACAATGCGCGCATTACGAACCTCGTCGACGGGCTCCCAGCGCACGGTACGACCGCAACCGGCAGAAGTGCGACCCCCATCGGTAAATCGCATCTCAAAGCGCGCGGGCAGTTCGCCCTCGGCGGGCACAAACGCCAGCTTCAGCTCGCCATCAACGGTCGCGGTGAACGCACCGTCAACACCGTCGACAACAACGTCAAAGCAGGTATCGCCGGCAACCTCCAACGAGCCCTCCCCTACACGCACCGAGGCATAATGGTGCTCAATCTCGCGCGCCGGCTGCTGCAGTACCACGCCGCCGTCACCGGCCGTAAGCTCGCGCGGCACCGTCATGCAGTGCTGCCAGCCGCACACCACGGTCGGTGCGTTGCCATAGGTCGGCTCATCGGGCATGCCCATCCAGCCGATCAGAATGTGGCGACCGTCCTCGGCCGTGAACTCCTGCGGAGCATAGAAGTCAAAACCGGCGTCCCACAGGCGAAACTCGCCCAGCTCATAAGCGTCATTGCCACCCGTAATGTCGCCCGTTACAGGCATGTAGCCCGCTGCATACACGTTACCGCGGTCCCAACGACCGCCCTCGAGCCCCTGGGGAGAGAAAGACAGAAACCTTGCCGGCACGCCGCCATCCGCCTCAAGCTCCAGATACCCCGGGCACTCCCACATAAAGCCAAAGCGCTCGGGGGTAGACACGCGGCTCTCGAGCTCCCAACTCAGCATATCGGCCGAGCCATACACCAGGATCTCGCCCACATCGCGCCCGGCACCCTCGCCGTGCATGGCGCAAAATCGACTATCGACATGCGGCCCATCCACGCGACGACGCGCGCCCAGCACCATGTGATAACGCCCGTCCGCGTCACGCCACACCTTGGGATCGCGCACATGGCAGGTCAAATCCTCGGGATAATCCTCGGAAGCCAGCACCACGCGCTTTTGGCTGAACTCCCGACCGGCAAGGCCATCAACGCTCTCGACATAAACAGTATCGGAGCGGCGGCCGGTATTGACGTAGTCGTACGCGCCATCTGCATCGGAAAGCTTAACGTTGCCTGTGTACAGCACGCGAATGCGACCGTCCTCGACAAGCGCGGAGCCCGAATACACGCCATGGCAATCGAACGGCTCGTCGGGCAGCAGCGGGGCGCCAACGTAGTTCCACGTCATAAGGTCGCGACTCGTCGCATGACCCCAAGCCTTAACGCCACCCTCGACATCAAACGGCGCATACTGAAAATAGGCATGGAACACGCCACCCGCCTGGCAAAGACCGTTGGGGTCGTTGAGCCAGCCCGCCGGCGGCATAATATGGAAGCGCTGGCCATACGCGCCATGACCGCACTCAGAGGCGGCAGCGTCAACAGCGGCAACCAGCTTTGCAAGGTCGCGACCAAGTGCATTAGACATATCAAAGTCCTAACGGATCGAAAGTAACAAGGCACCAGAGATCGGCACCAGATACGGGAAACGCCCGTGAGCATACAACCCGCGGGCATCCCCTCAATCAAAAGCTCTTAGGCCTGCTCGGAAGCCTTAGGCTCGTCCTCGTACAGGACAAACGAGACGGCAAAGGACACGACCGCGGCGACCGCAAACATGATCGCGTACTGCACGGGCTGGGCCAGGCACAGCAGGATACCGAAGATGCCGGTAACGCCGGTGCCGGAAGCAGCAAGCGAGGTGAGTGCGCAGACCAGGGCGCCGCAACCGCCGCCGATGCAGCCGGCGATGAAAGGCTTAAAGAAACGCAGGTTCACGCCGAAGATGGCAGGCTCGGTAATACCCATGAAGGCGGACAGGGCCGAAGGAAGTGCCAGGCCCTTGATCTTGGCATCGCGGGTCTTAAAGGCAACGGCGAGCGCGGCGCCACCCTGGGCGATATTGGCAGCGCTGGCGATGGGCAGCCAATAGGTCACGCCGTACTGGGCGAGCTGGCCCAGGTCGATGGCGGTGTACATCTGGTGGATACCGGTAACGACCGTGGGGGCATAGAACAGGCCGACGATAAAGGAACCGATGCCGAAGGGCAGGGTCAGCAGGGTCTGGATCAGACCGAGGATGGCGTTCTCGGCCCAGACAAAGACGGGGCCGACGGCAACGAGAGTCACCAGCACGGTCACGAACACCGAGACGAGCGGAGTCACAAAGAGATCGAACATCTCGGGAACGATCTTGTGCAGGCGCTTCTCGAGGAAGGCCAGAATGGCACAGGCGATGACGATGGGGATCACATGACCCTGATAGCCGACCCACTCAAAGCTGTACACGCCGGGGATGACGGTGACCATGGTCTGCACGCCCTCGGAGGCAACCGTGTAGGCGCTCTGCAGCGAGGAGTTGATAAACGCACCGCCGACGACGGCACCCAGGTACGGGTTGGCGCCAAAGGCCTTAGCGGCGGAGTAACCGATCAGGATCTGCAGAATGCCAAAAGACGTGCCCGAGACCAGGTCGGCAATCTTATAAATAAAGTTATTGGTGTCGAGCGCGATAAAGCCGTTGGAGGCCATAAAGTTGAGGGCGCTCATAATGCCCAGCAGCAGGCCCGAAGCCACGATGGCGGGGATGATGGGGACAAAGACGTCGCCGAGCACCTTAATGGCACGCATAAAGATGTTCTGCTGCTGCGCCGCTGCCTCCTTGACCTCGGCCTTGGTGGCAGCCTCGACGCCGCTGAGCGCAATGAACTCGTCGTAGACCTTGTTGACGGTGCCGGTGCCAAAAATAATCTGGAGCTGGCCCTGGGCCTCAAAGACGCCCTTGGCGCCGTCGATATTCTCGATGGCCTCCTTGTTAACCTTTGAATTATCGGCAATCACCAGGCGCAGACGCGTGGCGCAGTGTGCGGCCGAAACAACGTTACCGGCGCCACCGACGTTGTCGAGCACCTCTTGGGCTGATTTGCGGTAGTCCATGACTTCCCTTTCCTCCAACGGGCGCATGTGCACCCGGCCATCTTTGACACTTACACTGTAATCGTTTTCAGTTTCATATGTCTGTAATCGTTTTCATAGCAGGGTGAACGGTAGGAAAAAGCCGGCGAAAGGTAGTTTTAAGGCAAAAACTGGGGTCTCAGAGGCAGGCAGACATGCCCAAAGCCTAGACATTCATAAGTTGATGGCCGAGCTTGAGCGTCTTTAGACCGCTCTCCCCCTCCACGCCATCGAGTGTATTGAGCAACATATTGGTCGCCTCGACGCCACTGGTCAGGTAGCCATAATGCACGGTGGGAATGCCGCCCGTCAGCGCGCGCAAAAACGCGTTGTCGCCAAAACCGCTCACGCGGTGTATGCCCTCGCCCATACCGCGAACCTCATCGATGGCACGCAGCGCGCCCGCCGCCATGGTGTCGGTCGCGCAGGCGACAAACGAAACATCGGGGGCATCGGCAAGCAGCTCGCGCGCAGCGCGATAGCCCGAATCGAGCGTAAACGAGCCCAGGCGAATCAAGGCAGCATCGAGTGGGTTACCCGCGGCGCGCAAACCGGCCTCAAAACCGCGACGGCGGTCATAACCAGCCGCGCGGTCTTCTTCGGTAACTCCAATGTAGGCGATCTTGCCGTCCACGCGACCCGCAAGCGCACGGCCCAGCTCAAAGGCAGCCTCGTAATCGTCGTGATAGACGCACGCCGCACCCTCGACATGTTGGCCGATCAACACAATGGGCACACGGCACGACTCAATCGCGCGACAGTGCTCGTCGGTGATCATGGTTGCCACCAGCACAATGCCATCGACCGGGTGGTTTTGGAATAAATCGAGGTACTCGAGCTCGCGATCGGGGGCGTTATCGGTATTGGCAAGCAGCATCTGGTAGCCACGGCGACCGAGCACCTGGCCAATACCGGCGGTAATGCGGCTCACGGATTCCGAGTTGATCTTAGGTACGATGACGCCGATGAGCTTGGTGGAACCGGTGCGCAGCGCGCGAGCCTGGCTGGATCGCACGTATCCGGTCAGCTCAATCGCCTGCTTAATGCGCTCGGCCTTGTCCGCCGAGATATATCCCCCGTTGAGGTAGCGCGAGACGGCGGCGCTCGAAACGCCAGCCAGCTCGGCCACATCTTTCATCTTTACCACGAGCACCCCTGACAACGAATTCACAAGCACCATGATAGCTGCCTTGCCAGCAAATTGAGTAAAGAGAATTCCTGGTCGAGCAAACGTCAGCGAGCGGGCAGCTGCCGTGACGAGGTGCCGCGAAAGAGGAGCGAAGCGTACTTTATGTACGCGAGCGACGGTTTGAGCGGCAGATCGCCCGGCAGATGTCCGCGCAGCGTCGAGCGGTCCGGCGTTTGTTAAAACGCCGGAACATAGTTAGCCGTGGTATTCGCCGTTGTATTGGATGAGCGTGAGGTCCTCTACGCCGTCGAGCGCACGGATCGCGTCAGCATAGGGCATGTCCACACCGTCAGAGAACACCTCGACGGCCATCTCGACCTTGTCGCCGCGCATGGTCTTAGATTTGACGGTGAACTTGGTGCGCCCAAATGCACGCACGATATCGTCGCCGGTGGTCTGGCCCGTGTAGTGGATGACCATCATGTACACGCGCGCCTTGTCCTGGTGGCTCGCAAAGCCGGCGATCATCACCACGATCACCACCGCCGTGAGCGCCACGAGCGCATACATGCCGGCTCCCGCCGTAATGCCCGTGGTAATGGCCCAAAACAGATACAGCAGGTCGAGCGGGTCCTTGACCGCCGTACGGTAGCGGACGATGGACAGAGCACCGACCATACCGAGCGAGATGACCACGTTCGTCGAGATCGCGAGCGTCACCATGCAGGTAAGCACGCACATGCCCACGAGCGTCACGGCAAAGCTACGCGAATACACCACGCCGGTAAAAAAGCGCTTGTACACGTAATAGATCAGGATGCCCATGGCGAGCGCCACGAGCAGCGAAAGGCCGATCTTGGCAGGGTCGACCTGGCCAAACGCCTCCAAGACGGAGTTCTTAAAAAAGTCCCTGGTGCTCATGGTCTAAATATCCCCTCGGTTCTCAAAATCCGATTCCCAGTAGTTAAAACCGCGCAGGTAGGCGGTCTTTTCGTAACACAGGCAGTACTTGGAGACCGCCGTAAGCTCGGCCGCGCCCGGCGGCACCATATCGCGCACGAGCTGCGGGCAAAACTCCGTAAACTTGACCTCCATCACCAGCTTGCCGGGCTCCAGGACCGGCAGCGCGGGCAGCGTCGCGTCAAAGATATCGAAGCTTCCCACCGCGGCACGCACGTTCATGTCAAACGTAATGCGCACGGTGCCCTCATCCATCACCCACGGCTCGCGCTCGTAGTCCACGATGGTCCGCGGGCGCATCATGTTGCAGATGCACTCGATGTAGAACTCGCGACAGAGCGGATAGGGACTCCTTAGCAAAAAGCCGTAGTCGCCAGCCAGAATCTGCTCAAACTCGCCACGTGTGAGCGGCGCGTCCTCCTTATAGATCCAGCTACCGTACTTCTTTTTGCGCTCGAGCTTAATCACCTTGTCGCTGCCGTTATAGATGCGAACGCGAAACTTTTTGCGCATGAGAATGCCGGCGTCTTTTTCCTCGTAGGCCGAGTTGCAGTAGTCGTCAAAGTACAGGCTGCGAATGGTGTAACCGCCCGCCCGCGCATGCTTGTCCAGTTTAAATACCGGCGCCATGCGACAGGCAAGCGCGGCGTGCTCGCCCTCGTTAATGAGATATTTGAGCTCGTGGCGGTAACGCTCCTGCGTGGTACGCACAGGCGGAGCCGCCAAGCGCTCAAGCAGCGCGCTAGCCCTCCTCATACGTGTCCTCCACGACCTTACCGCCGTCTTGCACGTAAAAACACTTCATGCCGTAGTGCTTGCCGTCGTCAGTCACATAGTAGTCAAACGCATCTTGCGTAAAGCCGTCGGAGTTGGTGGCACGCACGCGCACAAAATACTGGCCGGTATCGGGCGCATCGCAGGTCACCTCGGGAAGCAGCACATCCTCGGCCTTAAAGACCACGTCGCTTATGGCATAGTCGCGCGCAAGCTCTACAGTGTAGCGAATGTCGCGCGCCTCAAAATCGTAGGACGCATCCCAGTTAATGCGCAGCTTGCCGCTATCGATCTGCGGCACGCCGATGTAGAAAGGCATGGGCTTTTTAAAACTCTCGCGAAAGCTCTTGTAGTTCTCCTCGATCTCGGAGGGAATCGCCGCGGCGATCTGCTCATATTGGTCCTTGGTGACAGGCAGATTGTCGATATCGGGCGAAGCAAAGACCAGGGATTCAGTCACCTCGCGGTAGTGCTTGATCATCTTGGTCAGGCGAGTCTCGGTCAAATACGAGCGCAAGTCCTTGACGGCACGGTCGAGTTCGCTGCGGAACGACTTGCTGCGCAACGCGCGGTTAAACAGCACGTTGCCCCAGTAGTTGCTTGCGCCGCGCTCCCAGCTCGCGTAGTCCGAAAACCCGGTAAGAGAAAGCTCCAGCTTACGCAGCATACCGTCGTTATCCCAATCCAAAAAGTACCAGGTATTTGAGTTGAGAGGGCTGTACAGATAGCAGTTGCGGTTCTGCGTATCGCAGTTGCCCGTCAGGATCTGAAACGCCAACCAATAGACCAGGTTCTCGGTATCAAAGTAGGTGTCGAGCACGTCATCGATCTTTTGCGATTCGTCGTTGAGCGCATCGAGCATCTCGATGAGCTTGGTGTGGTCCGTATCGCCCTTAATCTCGAGCATGCCTTCAAACGCCGCCTGGTTATAGTCGGGGTTATCCGCCAGCTTAATAGTGTCCTCGTAGCGATGGAAATCGAAGCTGTTCACCTTGTACAGATGCCCGTTCTTATCCAAGCCGTGCGCCTTGAGCGCCGTCTTGTTGAGCTGCTCCACCTGCGTAAACAGTCCATAGTCCTCAAAGGTGTCGTTAGATTTTTCGGTCTGGTCGCACACCCACAGGTGCACAAACTGCGTGCGCAGGCCCATCATCTGGGGAATCCCACAAATCAGGTCGTAGGCCATCTTGTTGCGAAAGCGCATGCCCTCGCCCATATGCTTGTTGAGCGCAATCGCGCGCTGCTGACGCCAGGTGCCCTTACCCTTCTTGAGCTCAACCTTATAATTCTTCTGCGCGTAGCCGCTCGACGTCTGGCCGCGCACCTGCACGGTGGCATTGGGCGCTTCCTCGCCATAGCCAACCTCGCCGGCCACCGGGCCGTCTTCGTCGCCCGCCTGCAGCAGGCCCATAACCTGATAGCGCGTCACGCCCATGTCGGCATAGTCATACACCGAGTACGTGTTGATCTCGGCCCAGCTGTGGTCGGTGTTCTCGGAGCTGTTACCGCGCGAGACCGTCAGGTACATGGTCACAATACCCGAGTCGTCGTAGACCTCGTACAGCTCGTCCTTATCGCGCAGGTGCTTAGTCCCGTCCGAGGCCTCGGCCTTTTTGATCTCGTCCTGCTTTTTGACTTTTTTGGTCGAGGAGTCTTCCTGCACCGAGCAGCCCGAAAGCAACAGCGCACCGGCAGCCGCCTCAAACAGGCGACGGCGAGACATCATCCTATCGGTCATCAGGACCTCCCCAATGGTTGCGATACACGCGGACCACCGTGCGCTCAAACGCGCCGTGCGGTTCACCGTTCTCGCGGTGAGCCTCATAACGTTGCTCGGCACGGTCGAGCAAGCGACCCGACTGCGTAAAACGACCCGTTTTGTCGGTCGCCACAATGGGCTGCTGGCTCAGGATACGATACGGCAAGTTGTCAGTATAGGTATCGAGCCGCAGCAGTGCCACGATAAAAAACACCGCCGCACCCAACAAAAAGCCAAAGCCGTAAAATTGCTGCGGCAAAAGCAACGACACCGCAGTCGCCAGCCCGGCCACGCCGGCAAACAGACCCGAGGCCAGCACGGCTCCCTTGTAGTCGGTAAAGTAAAGCAAGATGAGCATCACCGTATTGCCCACGGCATAAAGGCCATAGCCCACGCACAGCGTGCGAAAATACCCGTGCATAAGGTTGTTAAAGCCCAACGGTAGGGCCGACAGCACCGTGGTCTCGAGCGAAATGACCGCCGCGGTCACAAACAGCTGCTTGAGCGCACAAAAGCGCAGTTCGCTGTTAAGCGTGGAGAGCATCTCCTCCTCGGCCACCACAATGTCGCCTACCACGCCGCCGTCATTGAACAGGCTGTAGTAGTCGCGGTAGCGCGGATAGAAGTTGACCTCGACCGAGACCACAAAGTTGACGGTCGTGACCAGGATCGTCAAAAACGCGATGAGCGCCGGCACATCGTAGTAGGGCGCACCATAAAACAAGCCCTTGACCTGCACGCCAATAGGACCGGCCCAAATAATCACCAGGTGCGCAAAGAGTCCCAAATTGGTTAACAGGCCCGTGAGCGCCAGCGGCATAAACTGATCGAGCCACTGCAAAAAGGGCCAGGGGCTGCGGTCGCTCTGAGGAAAATACCGGTACAGCAGTACCACGTCCCAGGCGAGCATGACGCCGTAGCCCAGAGCAATTGATGCCAACAGGCCCTCGACCGGCGGCAGTCCCAGCGCCAGCGCGGTCAGGGCGCACAGGCACGCCACGCCAATGGCAGCCGCAAAGCTGCACAGGATGCCGCGGTAATCCTTGATGGCCGTGAGGTAACTCATACCGTTCCAGTTGACGATCATAATGTTGAACAGCCACAGGCACAGCAGCCCCTGCAGCAGCGTGGCGCCCGAGAACAGCAAAAAGACGCCGTAGAGCACCGTGCCCGCAACGAGCATGATGCCGTTGGAGCCCCAAAACGAAGGCAGTATCTCATCCTCACGCTCGGCAAACAACATATCGGCCAAAAAGCGCGTGACCGGCATGGAGAAAAAGCTCGTGAGCAAAAGCGAGGCCAGCAGTGTGTAGGTCACCATGCACACCAGCAGATCCTGGTTGGCACGCCCTACGCCCCACAGACCGCACAGCACCAAGATACCCACCTGGAGTAGCACGCCCAACAGCATGGGGCCCGTGCACACAATGCCGGCGTAGCCGTAAGCGCGCATCGTGGCAAACAGGCCCTTGCGCCTAAACAGGCGCTTGAGCTCAAAACCAATTCCGGCCACCGGCTACTCCCCCTCTCTGGGCAGGTCAAACGCTTGCGCCGTCTCGTCGTACAGCGCGCGATAGTTGGCGAGCATCTGCTCGTGCAAGAAGTACGTGGCAACGCGACGCTGGCCGCGCTCCCCCATCTCAATGCGACGAGCGCGGCTTGTGCACATGCGTTCCATGGCATCAGCCAAGCCCTTGCGATACATTGGCGGCGTCACAAAACCCGCCACGCCAAAGTCGTCGCCCGGGGCGCCTTCGAGAAGCTCGCGACAGCAGCCCACCTCAGTCGTCACGCAGGGACGGCGCGCTGCAAGCGACTCCAGCACGCTGAGCGGTTGGCCCTCGGAGATGCTCGTCAAAATGGTAAAGTCGAGCTTTTCCATGTACTCGACCACGTTGACGCGGCCGGTAAAGATCAGGTCGCGCACGCCCAGGGTTTCGACCAGCGCGTGGCACTCGGCGCCGTACTCCTCGTCGTCCACGCCGCCCATGATGTGCAGGCGCACCTTGGGCAGGCGCTCGTGCAGCTCAAAGAAGGCATAAATCGTGGTCTTGACATCCTTGATGGGCGCCAGGCGCACCACCGCGCCAATGTCCACCCAGCCGTCATCGGTCTTTAAGGGAATATCCTTAAAGCGATCGAACTGGATGCCGTTGGGGATGACCAGGCATTTGTCCGCATCGCAGCCCATATCGATCTGCGTCTTGCGGGCGTTATGGAACAAACTCGTCACGCGGAAGGCGCGGCGGTAGATCTCCTCCGAAAGCAGGTAGAAAAAGCGAATCCAGCGGTCCTTAAACGACGGCACCACCCAGTCGGCGCGAATGATCTCTTCCTCACGCTCGCGGGTATAGATGCCATGCTCGGTCAGCAGCACCGGCGCATGGTGAACGCTTGAGCCCAGGCAGGCGAGCAGGCCACCGTAGCCGGTCGAGATGGCATGGTACACATCGGCCACCGGCACCTCGCTGCCCAACAGGTAGAGCACGGGCAGCAACATGGAGCGCATGGTGTGGAATGCATCGGCAAAGGGCGTGTAGGGATACTCGGCCAGGCACACGTCGCGAAAGATATCCATAAACGTGCGGCTCTGCAAAAACGAGAGCGGATGCACGCGACGGCGGTGGAAGATATCGAATAACACGTCCCAGTCCGGATTGGAGAGCGACACCAGACGGCGTAGCGCCTCGCGCTCACGGTCGTTAAAACTGGCTTCGTGCTGCTCACCCGAAAGCCGCAGGGCATCGTCCAGGAACACCTCGTGCACCTCGACCACGTTGCCGGGCAGTTCGTAGACAAACTTGCCACGGTCGGCAGCATGCGCGCCGATCACCCACAGCACAAACTCGTGCTCAGGCATGGCCTGGATATAGCCATGCATCCAGGTAGATACGCCGCCGTGCACATAGGGGTAGCAACCCTCGAGTACCAAGCAGATCCTCATTTGTCGCCGCCCTCCTTGCGCTCAATCGTCACGGTCTTATCATTTGCCTTGAGCAGATACAGACTGCCCGTAAGGTGCGTCAGTTCGCCACCCGTCACCGCACCCGGCTCGCCATTATTAACGCGGAACATGAGCCACGCCTCGTCGTGGAAATTGCCCAGGTTGAGCGTCCAGGCATCTGCACTGGTATCCACGTTCACGGTAACCGACGAAAAGCGCTGGATGGCACCGGAGCACTCCGACGCCGTCTGGTGCCGCAGATCGGGCGCGGATTTGGTAAGCCAGTCCAGGTAGTCGGTTAGGCCGCCCTTGTAGACCTCCCAGCCCTCTTTGGCGCCGCGATCCGGATCGAGCAGGTCGTCCGGGTGCATAAAGTGCGTACTCACGTAGTGCATGTTGAGCTCGGACACGGCTGCCAGGCGCATATAGGAATCGTGGACCATGCCGCCCGAAACAATACGTGGCTGCTCCACAATGCCATCGCTCGCCACGCCAAACTCCTGCACGTACGGCAGGTCGGTGCCATCCTCAAAATACGTACTGGCAATGGTCTTAATGCGCGGAACATCGGTACCGATAAGCTGGCGCGCGCGGGCCGAAAGGATATTTGAGGGCGGTACGTAAACCGAGCCGTGCGCGTTGGGCAGGACCTCGTCCTGAAACTCGATAAGTTCGTTGAGCGAAGCGACGAGCGTCTCTTTGTTCTTCCAGGTCTTGTAGTCATACAGAGTGCCATAGTCGGTATCCCAGAGCGCGAGCGGCTGATGGTTGTAGCCGTGAAAGCCCAGCTCACCGCCCATCTGCAGCAGCATGCCGCCAAAATAGCGGAACTGCGTGGTATCGGCCTGGCGCGCGGGCTCGGTCTGGTTGACCGCGTCCTCGTAGTTTTCGATCATCACGCCGGTATAGCGAATGCCGTATTTTTGCGCGAGCTTTTGCAAATCGGGCCACCAGACCTTGGTGTAAAAATCCGCAATGGAAAGGCCGTAGTCACGCTTGATATAAGTACCATCGCCCGATGGCACGGGGCTAGGAAAGTCATCCAAATAGAACACGGCGCTGTTGATGACCGGATAGGCCGTGGCATCACCCAGCAGGCTGATCGCCGCGGCGTAAAAACCTCGCATGACCTTGTCATAGATACCTATATTGCATATCACGGTGCGCCCGCTACCGCAGTCATTCGACCAAATGAGCGGGGCGCCCGCATCGCCAGTCTTAGCCCACTCACGCGCCGTCTCGCGCAGCGAAACCGAAAGCGACGAATCAAAGGGGTCCGAGAGCTCGTAGCGCTCTCCCCCGCCCAGCATAAAGTCCTCGCTCGGCACAATGCTTTCGGCTTTTACATAGTCATATCCGGCCGATTCAATGCCAAGCTTGGAGGCAATCACTTGCAGATAGCTCGAGTTATCCGGCGGCATGGCGAGCATAAGCGAACCGCCGGCACTCACCCAACTCATAATGTCGCTCAGGTGCGTACCGAGCCCATCGAGCGACGGCATGAGCAAAATCACGCGATCAAACGACGTGAGCGATGGGATCGCGTCCGCACCGTCGGTGGCAATATCAACATCGCGATGGGCGATCTTCATGTCCAGCAAAATCTGGTCGAACTGGTCTTTAACGTCGTCGACGCCATCTTGGTCCGAGTCGGTAATGACCAGGCACGTGGGCTTTTGGCCAAAGATTGCCGACGAGGCCGGCACCGCATCGTTGGCGGCAAGCATCCCCAGCTTATGCTGGCCCGCACTGTACTGCACGCCGGCACGTTCCACCAGCAGCACGGCGGCCATGACGATAAAAACAGCCCACACCACGAGGAGTCCCATCCAACGAAAGCGGCCTGCTCGGTCGCGGATATGCTGCGCCACGCTCATCGGGCCTCCTCCCCGTCGCGCCAAAACGCCAGCTGCTCGCGGTTGGCGGCACTCAAATACACATGCTGATTGTCGATCGCATCGATTACACGGTGGACCTCGTCACCGTCGCGGCGCATCACGGCCAGGCGCAGGCAAAGCATCCAAACCTCCTGCTCCTCGGGCACGTCGAGCACCAGCTGGTCGGTCACGGCCTGCGCCTCGTCAATCTGTCCGACATCGGCCAGGGCCGTCGCGTATCGAATGCGCAGCTCAAGGGTATCCTCGCGCTCGCAGCGACGCGCAAGCAGGCGCGCGTACTGTTGGCGCTGAATCTGAGCCACGCGCCCCTCGGCCAAGCCCGAGCCCAAGTATTCACCAAGAAAATCACAGTATTCGATGAGGTTTTGCGCGCTCGGGTCCGTCTTAAAGGCGCGCTCCAGCTGCTGCAGTTTAAGGTCGGACTCCTTGGAGATCTGCGCCACCGCCGTCGCGGCATAGTGCGCCACCTCAACGTCGTCGTTAAGCTTAGCCGCCTGCAGCTGCGCCAGGTACGCGTCGGGCTCCTCGGTGAGCATGGAGAGCATTAGGCGGCGCCGGTATGCCGGGTCGTTGACGATGAGTGCCTCCTCGAGCGGCACTACGCCTGAATCGTCCTCACCACTCGGTACCGACATACTGCGATGCAGGTCATCGTTGAAGCGCAGCGACTCCAGCGCAGACTCTTTCAGCCCCTCGCCAAACACCGCGCTGCGCACCGATAGCAAAACCACCAGCAACGGGCCCCACAGCGGCACCAGCACTATCACAGCCAGCATGTGCCCGCGCACCGGCAGCAGGCCCAGTTTCATGAGCGTCCACAGCATCAGGCAAACCAGCGCATGAATCAGCAGCAAGACGGCAGCAACGACAAGCGAGATCAAGCGGCACCCCCCTCACCGTCACCGGTGTAAGAGATGTGCTGCAGCAGCTCCACGATGTCCTCGCCGTCGACGGGCTCCACCGCAATCTGCTTTGCGCTCAGGCGCTCGCGGATAATGGGCAGATCGCATGCCTTTGCCTGGCGCATAAGCAGGTAGAGCACGTCGCCGTCGACCAAGCCCGCCGCGTCGCTCTCGCGGATTACCGACCCAATTGCGCCCACCAGCTCGCCGACAGGCTCCATGCCCGGTACCACGCGCAGGAGCAAAAAACTCCCCATCTTGCTATCTGCCAGCGCCTGCTCCGCAGCGAGCTCTTGGCCAAAGGCAGCCTGCTTGAGCACGCAAGTGCCGTCAACGCAGCGTTTATCCTGCGCCACCGCCTCATAGTCAAAGGCACGGCCCAGCGCGCTTTCGACCAACCCGCACAAGATGCGGAACAGGTTTTGATAATAGAGGGTCATTTGGTTTTCGGCCGCACTACGCACAAAGATCAACACAGCGGGTGCCCCGTCGCGCTCGATCGTGTATCCAAACATGGGAAGCCCCGGCGTCAGCTCGCGGTTCACCCACAGGTTCGAACGACCCCCGTCGCCCAAAAGAGGTGCAAGCTGCTCAAGCGTGAGCGAGCGCGCGGCATCTTCGGCAATCGCGGGACTTGCTGCCACCAGGCGTGCAAATGCCCCGCCCGAAACATGGTAGATCGCCACCGAATCGTTCTCGAGGATCTCGCCCAGAAGCTCGCAGCACTTGCGATAGATGTCGCGTGGGTTGAGCACGTCGAGCTCCTGCGTCACGGCAAAGATCTTGCCAAAGCTGTCGTGGCGGCCCACGATCTGGCGCCTGTACGCGCGCTTGTCCTCGATCGCGTCGTGGTAGAGCTGCGTAAGGAACGTATTGCGGTTGCGCACGAGCTCGTTTTGATCGCGCTCCGCCCTAATGGCTTCGCTGTTGCGCAACTGCACATAGCCGCACACGGCACCCACAACAAAGTACGCAATAAACGGCAGCCAGTTAGACGGCTCGTAAAAGAGACCCTGGAAGGTATAGCCATACTGGGTAAAGTAGCTCGCGGCCAAACCCACCGACGCCAGCAGCGCCGCAACCAGGCCAAAATCGAGCCCATACAGCGTGCCGATCAGTACCACGTACAGCAGGCGGTAGTCGAGCACGTTAAGCTGAGCAGACTGCGAAAACACCAGCTCCAGGCCCTCAAAGAGCACCCAGGCCAGCGCGGTCTCCAGGCATTTGATGGGCAGTGTCCGCCCGCGCATGCGGTCGATGGCGGCACGCAGCGGATGGCGCTTGCCCGCGAGGGTCTGCTCCCAGCGGGCGTGTATGGTCGAAAGATCGCGCAGCACGTCATAGCGCTGGAACCACCCGTAGCGCGTGCGGACGGTATCGCTCGGAGCAATGGAGACGACGGCGTCCCCGTCGTAGGTAATGTCGAGCCCCGGGAACAAGCCCTTGAGCGCCTCGCCCGGGTCTCCCACGGTGTGGGCAAAGCTATCCGGAACCTCGAGTTCCTCGAATGTGGCATCCCAGCTGTCGAAGATGCGACGCACCAGAACGGCCAGCTCCTCGGCGCAGAGGGCACCGAGCGGTGAGTCCGCCCCAGCCCTCATGACAGCAGAGCCTTGCGAGCACGCCTCGAACAGCGGGGTCAAAATCGGGTCTTCCAGCGTGGGCGAGGCGGTGTACAGATACGGCACGCGCAAGATCTTGGCCTGAATGCCGTCGCGGACCGCATAGTAGCGGCACAGGTCGTTGGCCGCACGGGCAATGATGCCCTTGCCGTTTTGCCCCGCAGCGTCCACCGCACCGTCCGCTCCCATGGGACCAGTCACAAACAGCAACTGAATCTGGCGACCCATGCAAGCTCGAAAGACGGAGCGCAGCAGCTCGATGTCGCCAACGGCCTCGGTATGCGGCGTGAGATAGGTAGAGAGGTAGACCACACGGTCGAATTCGTAAGCCTGGTCCAGGTGCTGCAGCAGCTCTTTCCAAGACGCATGGAGCGACGACCCGTCGCGGCGCGCCTCGTTGGCCGCCACGACCTGAACATGGTCACCGGGAAACGCCTTGGCACAAAAGTCGTCATCGACATACACGGTATTGCCAACAACCAGCACTTCCACCGTGCGCTCCCCCTCCCCAAATTTAGCTTTTGCCATGGTAAACATGCATATTGTACGCTGTCAATGTAGGCCAAAGGCAACTTTAAAGCTGTTTTAAGAACTTTTTCAGACGGGAAGCGACTCGCGCCTGAGCCAGAGAGCCCTACACGTGCCGCTGCACGGCGGAGAAAGGCGAATCCACTACCCCTCAGGCATAATTCCTGAGCAAAATCAAGCAGAGCACACGGCTTTTTGCGCCACTTTAAGACGTAATCGGGATGTGGCGAGAGGCCAAATTCGGAAGTGCGGGGAAAACCAAAGGAATGCTGACCAGACCCCCGTTTTAGGCTTCCGCGACCTGCGGTTTTGATACAAAAAAACCGCGTTGTGCTCGAAGGTTTTCGATTTTTCCCCGCACTTCTGTAATTACATCTCTGGATCGAGGGCGCAGGCAATGGTGACGACATCCACGATAGCGCCCCCCTATGCCTGATACCAAAATCGTTCCATAGGGACCCGTTTCCCAATGGGATGATTCTTCACAAAGGGCATTAAGGCGCATGAGAACATGGTAGAGGCAAGCAAGCGCGCTTCCACGTTTTCGCCCATGGTGACCACGGTATAATCCAACGAGACAAGCAACGAACGGGAAAGGCAGCGCGGATGAACCTGGGCAGCGAGAGCGAGACCGTCGAGTTCAAGAAGTCCACTGGCGAGCATAAAGAAGCACTGCAAGCCATCAGCGCCATGCTGAACAAGCACGGCCGCGGCGAGCTCTACTTCGGCGTGAAGGACAACGGCGATGTCATCGGCCAGGATGTCAGCGACGCAACGCTGCGCCAGGTGACGTCGTGGGTGTCCGACAAGATCGAGCCCGCGGTGTTCCCGACGGTCGAGTGCCTCGACGCCGATGATGGGCTGCGATACATCAAAATTGCCTTCTCAGGTGCCGACGCCCCCTACTCCGCCGACGGACGCTACTTCACCCGCGTGGGGACTTCGAACAAAGCGCTGTCGGCCTCGGAGCTGAGCGCCATGGTCGTCAAGCGTGAGCGCGCCCGTAGCCCGTGGGACTCGCTGCCGTCCGGCAGGCCCGTCTCCGACGCCGACGAGCAGGCGGTGCGTGACTTCGTCGCGCGCGGCGGCAGGGCCGGACGCGTGGGCGGCGGGTTCGCCGGCGTGGAGGACACCTTGGCAAGGCTCGACCTCGTCGCGCCCGACGGCAGCCTAAGAAACGCCGCGGTGGAGCTGTTCTGCGAGGGATCCGACACCTACCCCAGGATGAAGCTGGGGCTTCTGGGCGGCAACACCAAGGCCAAGATCCTCGACCTGCGCCGCGAGAGCGGCACCATGCTCAAGCTGCTCGACTTCGCCGAGTACTTCGTGACGTCGAACATCAGGCGCGAGTTCGTCATCGGCGAGACGGGCATGTACCGCAAGGAGATCCCCGAGATCCCGGCCGAGGCCATCCGCGAGGCGGTTGCCAACGCGCTGTGCCACCGCGACTACACCACCGGCACCGCCGTCGAGGTCAACGTGTTCATGGACACCGTCCAGATCGTGAGCCCGGGCCTGTTCCCCGAGGGCGACTCGCCGCAAGAGCACCTAGACGGTACCGCGAGCGAGTTCGGCCTCCGAAACCCCGCGATCGCGCGCACCCTGTTCCGCGCCGGCGTCATCGAGCAGTACGGCACGGGCATACCGCGCATCAAGGAGGCCTGCGAGGCAGCCGGCGTGAGGTTCCGCTTCGAGCAGACCGTCAACAGCACCGTCGTCGTCTTCGAGCGTCCTGGGTTGCAGAAAGCGGCCTTCAGGAGAACCGCGGCCGACAACCGACCGCTCCTCAGCGAGCGCGAACGAGCAGCGATGGCAATTGCCGCCGCTCAGGGGAAAATCACGACCTCCGACCTCGCGCGGGAGTCCAATGTCGGTAGGAAAACGGCCTCGAAGACTCTGAAAGACCTTGCCGGTCGAGGCCTGTTGGAATGGGTAGGGAAAAGCCCGAAAGACCCGCACCAGTTCTACAGGATGCCAAGCGAAGTTTGAGGCTGCAGGTCCTAGCCGGGAAACAGGCCCATTGCGTTTGCTGCCCTCCCCCTGCTGGGCACTACTGAGTAATCTACTGGGCACTGCTGAGTAATCTACTGAGTAGTGCCCAAGCGCGAGTTGGCAAGTCCGCCGAAGCCCAGAGAAACGGCTCCGAAGAATATACTGACCGCTACTGACCGCTACTGACCGCTACTGACCGCGGCATTCGGCAGGCCCGCCGAATGCCGCGGTCTCCCGAGACTAGCAGAGCCGCCCTTATTGTTAGCGCTGCCGAAGCAAGCCCTACTTCAGCAGCAACTTGAATTTTCGTGCGATGAGCCTCCCCGGAGCCAAGAGCCTTTTGCCCTAATCACAACACCGCAATTCAAGCACCGCAGAAAACTCCATTAGCGATGAACCAGCCACTTGAAGACGTGATCAAGGTGCGGCAAGGGGTCAAATTCGGAGGTGCGGGGAAAATCGAAGAAATGCTAACCAGGCCCCAGTTTTCGCTTCCGCGAACTGCGGTTTTGGTGCTAAAAATCGCGTTGTGCTCGAAGGTTCTCGATTTTCCCCGCACTTCCGTAATTACATCCTTGGATCGAGAGTACAGGCAACAATGACGTCATCCGCGATAGCACCCAACAGTCACGGACGTACAAAAGGCCGTTGCCGGAAGCCTCCATACAACGACTCTTCTTTGCGCGCGCCACGCTCGCAATGCTCCATTAAATGTAACTAATTGATTTGCTATATACCATTCATAATGGCACATAGCAAATCAATTAGTTACATGTGGAGGCAGAACATGAGGGAGTACGTCGAGAAGCAGCTGCACACTAGAGTCGATTGCGAGCCCAACGACGCCTCGGAAATAACGACGCAAAACTCTTTCCGAAAGTGTAGGTGAGCGAAATGGCGACTCATGCATACGATGACCTTTATTCTTATCTAGCCGCATTCAAGAACAGCTCTCTTGCCGAAATAATTGCGTACCTAGAAGAACTGGGGCAAAGGAGGTTCGACGCCTTTATTAGGGGCCTTGCACCCCTTATCCCAATCGAAAAAATCGAAAATCAATCCCTGTTCAATTTTTCTGTTGACTCCACCCTTGAAGGAGGCAAATTCCCCTGCACTGACTATGCCTGTCGAGAGCAAAACATTTACCATTTGGCAAAGTTCTCAGCATTGTATGCAGATAAAACACTGATTCATTGCCCTATAGAATCGGCATTCGAAATGGGGCACGATGATTATGCCTCAGTCGATGAACTTGCATTCGGGATCTATTTGACCATGCGAGTCGAAGACATAGTCAAAGCTGGAATACTCGGATTTTCGAGCAATTACATTCCTCTTTGCAAAGATTGCCTAGCGCGACAAATCGAAAGAGAATCAAAAGCAAAAGGATTGATATCGAGTTATTGGGATGAACTCGTACGACAATTCTGTTCCTCTACCTCGTGCACTTTAAAACAAGCACCAGATGGGAATCTGTGTGTAGCGATTGAGGGAATGGATGCATATGGGTCCCATGATGAGATGGATGTCGATTTCCTGGTAATCCCGTCTGAATACGAATCGCTCTATGCAAGCCAAGGCGAAACGCGATTGGATAGAGACATGCTGGAGAAAGGCGGCATCTCGACTATCCTACTGCCTTTGTTGGACGATTGCTTTCAAGCCCTCGTCAATCCCTATTTTTCGAATAGCTCGTATTAAACCACTCGTCCAGCTCAGATTGAGTTCCTCGAGTCCGCAACTTCCACCCTTTATCCTCGAAAAGATCAGACCATACCCATTCGCCGGTTATCTTGCCCCCTCCCCATTGCTGAAAATGCAACGTTGCGTAGCATCCTTGATTGCCGCATTAGAAACGAAGAGTCGTTTCTTGTGTTTAGGGATACCTTGTCCAAAGGCCTGAGCGAAAGGCCCATCGACACCTCGACATTAGCTGACCTGAAGAACGACCTAATAGAGCCCGAGCTTCACAAGATATCTTTAGTGATGAAAAACGAGCGATCCCGATTAGTCACCTCCGCAGGCATTGAAGCCGCTATCGGAATTGCGAGCTTTACATTGGGGCAATACGGAATCGCATCACCTTCTGATGCCATGGCCTTCCTCGGGGCTGCCGGCATAGGGGCCGTTGCATCTCAATCCGCAGATTTCTTGCGAGAAGCCAAGGCAAAAGAGAACCCCATGTATTTCCTCTGGAAGCTCAATAGAAACAACCGTCTGTAACCTAAGGGGCAGAACACCGCAGTCGCCGAGCATATCTCGATCATTAAATAAAGGCAGCACTAGAAAGGATGCGAATCGTGAAGAACCGATTCCCTTTCCGAATGCCTAATGCAGTAAAAATCACTGGTAGATCCGAGCAGTTTAACCAAGACGACAAGAGCGCGCTCAGATTGTTGTCTGCAGTAGCTAGCCAAGTATAGATACCATCCTGTTTCCAAATTCGGTCCTACGATAAACCCTTTCTTCTTTCTCAATTTCGTCGGGATCGTCGAAGATGAGCGTCGTATCTACTACGTCCCACTGCTGCCGATGGATATCCTCAATCAGCAATCCCAGCCCGGTTAATCGAAGAAGAACTTCTGCATCTCTGCCTCTGAGCGTCTGAAAAGTTTCCTTTTCTCGAAGCATTTCGTAGTCTCCAGGTAGAAATCTGTCCAAAGTCTCTGCAAACAAACGAAGATCGTCCCAGCTAATTTCTTTATCTAGGTAGGCCTCATAAATCTTTGCTAGTCGCCGCGCTTTGTCCTCCTCAATGTATCTTTCGAGCAGGATAAGCAGGTACTCAATATCGCGCTTCCTATTTGACTCTTCAAAGTATTGCTTGTACTTGTTCCATGAGCCATTTTCAAAAGAGTCGCGGTTGAACTCATCGAGGAAACACGCATACTTCTTCAGCAGATGCGCATTGTGGATATTGTTTCCGATTTTGTAGATGCTCACTAGGCTTGAGATGACGGGGATGTCCTTCAAGAACTCGTTTTGGAGAATTTCGTCCAGGCCAACCTCTGCGATATTCGAAATAAGTTCGAGAGAGTCGCTGCAAATAGTCGGCCTTGCGTCGTCTTGCAAGCGCGATAGACCGGCCTTAGTTGATTCCTCTGCGTTTACCATAAGATTACCTTTCATAATAATTTGCCAGTTTTGGCATGCGTTTGCAGCGCCGCTTTTCTGAAAGTGGCTCCAATTTAAATGCCATCCCCCGAATAGGCGCTCAGGTTCGATTCAACAAGTGCGTTGGTTGAAAAGAGCTTTAGACCCCCTTCGCGGTAGAAGTCGCCTGTGCAGAGCAACCAAATCATCTTGTCGAGCTTGCAGGCAGTGGACTCGGGGTCCACGCCGCCCTTCCGCGCCGCGCGCGCGGCTTCGAAATGGCAACGAGCCACTTCGGCCTCGCTGTCAGTGGTAGCGTAAAACTGAACAGTATTCAGCTGGCCGTTGACACAAACATCGACGAGTGGCTGCTGAACAAGCTCGACGACCTGATCAGGGCGATGCAGCTCGAGCTCATGGAGCTGCACCACGGTTCGTCCTCGACTGTCTTCTGCACGCAGTGCAGGTCGAAGGGCTAGGCAGGAGCCCCCGAGGCTTTTCCTAATTCTAGGTGTTAAAGTCGATTACTGCCTGCCGTGGAATAGCCTCCACTTTTCGTCTTCGATGTCTCTTTCAATTGAAGACCTCACTTTTAACAGCCATTCTCTGTGTTTTAAATATTCAACACCTGCGGGCAGCTGAGCAGCAATCGATTCAATCGCCTCAATCTCCTTGAGCTTTGCTGGAATAAAGCCTTTTTCTGGAGACCCGCTCATTGAAGATCGACGGAGATCCAAATCGTTGATCGATATCCCGTCTTTATCGAGCGACAGAATGAGGGTGATAGCCCTGACCCTCGCCTCGTCATTGCAATCGGACAAGGCCCAGCTAATTCTATCGAGACTATTTGCGTCGGCGATCCTTTCGCGGATGATATATTCCAGGCGCTCCCAAAAAATATCGCTCGAGAGCGCATTTGCGTCACGAACGGGAAACAAAGCGGCTATTTCAAACCTACCGAGTGGTTCGCTCAGCACTTCATCGATCAATGCTTTCAGCAGATTCCAAGCACGATTGTCCTGGACGGTCCAAAACGAGCTGATTCTTCGCAGGAGATCGTGCCTTTGTCGGTAGTCGAGGCTGGCAGCGTATTCCAAAAAACGGTCAATCATTGAACTGTCAAGGCGTAAAAGGCAGCGTAGGAAAGCGAGGTTATAGTCGAAAGAAGGGCGTCCTTCAAGTGCGAGAAAATACAGGTTGATAGCCGGTAAGGGATTGGATCCGAAGTACGAATCTAGAGCGGAGACGCGCTTTTCGTCTCCGCAGTTGCCGAAAAACCGCCAAACCCCATCATTGTGAGTGCGTTCGGAAAACCTAGAAGCATATTTGAGGATATAGCCAGGATGCTTTGGCTCGACTATCTCCAAATCTTCCAAGCAGAGATGCGTTCTGCCGTCATCGAGTCTTGCGAGGATCTCGTCGAGCTCCTCCTTGTCGGGCCCGTTCTTTATTGCTAGCAAATCAAGATAGTCAAACAGGGCCGGATGGTCACTCACGTCGATCACCGCGCCCAGCTCGTTTCTAAGGACCTTCCTGCCGATGGTTTCAGCAAGATGGTCAAGTGCTTCGTACGGGACGGGGATCGTCGAGGGCGACGAAGCGATATTGCGTGCGATTATGCTTGAGGCAGTATCTGGGGTCCTTTTGGCGATTTCCAGAAGGACTTTTCCGATAGCCCTGCCCGACTCCCACTCTTTATCGGAAATCTCATAATCTTCGGCTAGCTTTCCCAGGGCTTCGGTCAGTCGTTCTAGCGGTAACTCTTCCGCGGATATCCTCGGTTCTTTCTCTACGAGAGACTCGGAGTTCTCCAGGCCAAGTGCGTCGAATGTGCTCTGGCGGAACCCATCGAGGCTCAGAGGGGGATTCTGCGCGCATGTTTCGTAAATCTGGTTGATGCTTAAGCTGCATGAGAGATCGATTGTCGAGTCTTCGCTTATATATTTGGGGAATAGATCTTCGATCATCGAGAGCACCGAATGCATGTTTTCTGCATGCTCCGCTTCAGGTTCTTTGCCATAGAACGAGAAGTGCTGCCGAAAGGTGGATCTAACTTGCCTGCTGAATTCGGTTTCGACTAGAACGGAGAGCGCCCGGAAGCAATGGGCGTGGAGCTCGGCCAGCTCTGATGTGAAATTAAAGATCAGGGTGTTGTATGTGTACGTTATGCCGTTTTGCCGAACGCGCTGGACCCTTGAAGAGAGGTATGAACTCGTCAAGACGATCAGACATGCTGCAACATTGCGGGAATGCGATTGTTGATATTTTTGAGCGAGGGCATCGAGTTTGCTGTTTTCCAAATCGAATCCCGTACGATCGAAATCGTAAGCGAAAGCGCCGTCTTGCCCGCATGCCCAGTTGTACTCGGCCGCCCGCTCTGTGCCTCTTTCTACACACTTCACGAACAACTCGGAGGCTGTTTGCGAATACTCGCTCGAGTTCATCAGGGATACGGAAATATGCAGGGGCATAGATCCGTCCGATGTCGAATTCATGCCGAGAATTTCTTCCGATACGTCAGCGCAAGCAGCACTTTCGATGCGGTTTGAGGCAAAGGCGAGCGCCTGTACGGGGAGGAGTTGATTGAATGTGATTATGAACTGATCGGCAATTCGCTCATCCCGATTCTTTATTTCATCCCAAGCTTTCTCGCATTCCCTTCGAAGATAGTCGTACACGCTCGCACTTCCGCATACTTCAGCCATTGACTTGGCGGCTTTGAGATACGGCGCGTTCGGCATTTCTGCGGTATGCAGAATGAAATCTGCAAAACTGCCGTTCCCTTCTTTTGCGAAGTGGCGGCATATCAAGAAGTCGCGAAGATTCTGCTCTTCCATCCTTATGGCTAGCACGCCACCGGCTGAGGTAAGGATCGTGACGATTTCCTGGTCGTTCAATCTGGATGCAAAATCCCGAATCTCGGCGTCGTCGTACCCCAAGCCCAAGAGATCCTCATAACAAGGGTCTCCTTCAATAAGATCGCAGCAGTCGTAGATTGCAAGGATCTCTGCGAGACGTTGCTCTCTGCTGGAGTACCCAGCTAAGGCGGAATTCATATAGATGTTCAGAAGATCGTATGGCTCTTGGATGGCTTCGAAATTGCCGTCTGCTATGGGGCTTGCTGCCATGATAGCCAAGCGCAGGTTTCCGTTTGCGATTGCCGATACTCTCTCCCTCAGTGCTATGTTTTTTATGTTGTATTCGGTCTCGAGTATCGCTTCTATATTTTCCGCGGTTAGAGGCTCCAGCTCTATTTCTCTGAAATTTAGATAACTGCCGATTTTTGCGGTCAACTCGCTTCGGTGCATCTTCCTGCAGGTGAGGACAATCTTTAGCTTTTTGTTTTCCAAACAGATTCCCAGCAAGTGCTCAAGTGACAGGTTGCCGTTTGCATCATCGACTAGAAGGATAATGTTTTCCGACTCCGACAAAATCAGCTCGATATCATCGTCGAGATGCGATGAATACCTAGAGTCCAAGATAAGAAGATCCCAGTGATGCCGTTTGCTGAATGAGAGGCATGCGTCGAGGGCGATCTTGGTTTTCCCCGATCCAGACTGCCCCTGAATCACCACTGCCTTGTTTTGCTCTATCGATTCGACGATGACTGAAAACTCGGAATCCCTGTGCATGAGGAGCTTCGACAGGTCGGTTGAGAAACGGTCGTTCAGGCTTCGCTCGATGAAGCGGTCTGGGGCGATGAATGATCCCTTTCCGAGTGGAACGCCCAATACCGTATGCGCTAGCGCAGGGTATTTTCCATCAAGGTCGCTCGCAATTGTCTCTGGCCCGATTATTTCTATCCGTGGATCGATGGCACGGACCTCCTCGAGTACCAGAGGTGAAAGGCGAAAGTATGTGTGGCACAGGATGATTCGATCTATGAGTTGCGGATTGATTCCGGTTTTGCTCCTGTCGAGGCAGTCTTTAGCATCATTTAGCAGCTTATTGCGGATGTCGGAATTAGAGGTTGTGTATGCCGCGAAGAGGTAGTGTCCATTCTCTCCTACGGAATACATGTCTGGCACTCCGGTCGTAGTTTTATCCGTGCCGCATTGGGATCCTAATTCAGTGATGTTGTTAAGCGAATATCTCCTATATAGATACTGATTTGCCAGTGTTTGAAAACGCCCGCCTTCGACCTGCCTTAACTCTTCTTGGATCTGATTTATTTGGGACATTTTGCTCCTCGCGGTAAATTCGCCTTTTTATTTCTCTTTTCTTACTCTAGTCCACCTAGCTCAGCAAGTCTTGCACGCTCGAGGGCCGAGTCGACGACGTCCTCGAAGTCGAGCCCCGCCGCATAGGGAGATCCGGCGACAATGACTGGGGAAAACGCTAATCAAGGACAGAATCATTAATAGCATGCCGTTTTACCACAGACGGCAGAATCTGGCTTGAACGATTAATTACAGCCCCCGACAGAAAGAGCGGTGCTCACTCGCTATCGTCTCCGCGCTCGACAAGCAGAAGCGCAGGGCAATGGAGGTGGTCGAGGAGTGCGGTGGGTTGTTACCGTCAATGGGAAATCGGTCAACGCCAACCATCGATCATGCCGTATTATTCGGAGTTAGAATTTTCGCTCCACGATACTAAGCCGGTGACCATCCAATGATTTTTGGCATCGATATAGACATCGCCAATCTGATTGTCCAAGCATTCATCGGAGCCGCTACCTTGGGGGCCTTGATTGCCGCATTCTGCCAAATTAACCAGAGCAAAAGGAACAGAGAGGACGACATCAAGCGGCATCAGCCGTCCCGCATATCGGCATGGTACGAAGAGGGTCGAAACCGAACCGATCAGCCCGAAGACAATCGATTCTTCTGGCAGTTCGTCGTGCTTCGAAACGAAAGCGAGTCCCCCATCTACGACGTAATCGTCACCTGCGTCGGGATTAGCGGAGCCGGCCCCTCTTTCAAAGGAGAGGACAACCATCCCGCTTTTCCCAACCGCGTCTGCGTCGGCACGCTTCCTCCTGGAGCATGGTACATATGGCTCCCGACGGCAGGGCATGGAATGGGAGTGCGCACGGCGCCCGAAACGGCTTTCGTCGACGCGAATGGGATTTCATGGGTTCGGCGAGGCAACGGAAGGCTCGAGGAGATCTCCATGGAGCCAGCCTCATTCTACAGGCTGTCCCTCCCCTTGCCCTGGCGCGGATGCGAGAAGCTGACCGAGTAGCACCTTGGCATTATCGCTTCAAGCAATGGGCTTTCCAAACTGAGACGTGACCTTCCCCGGCCGTTCCAGATAACGGGAAAGTCAGAAACATTCGGGTTTGCGGGGCAGGGTCGCAGGAGAGACTTCGCCCTATCATTTTCATGCACCCATGAATTGAAGCTAGATCGGCATCATCCCCTCGAAGCACTTACTTGCAGATCCATATGGTAAAGGTAGCAATTCACTACCGTTTCGTTGTAAAGAGCGGAACGGCGTCATCTGTGGTTCCTCTTTAGCACCTGTCTAGCGAAGCGAATCGTAGCCAGCGGCTTTATCGTCTTGCATTTGCGAGGGCCAGACGGGATGCGTAAGAGCGATGACTGAAAGAATCGTCGCAGGCGGCTTCACGCACGACTTCAATCGCGCCTCAGTATTGCTCAATAGACTGCTCACTTCATGAACGGAAAACCTTTTAACGAGTCGGTGCTCGAAAATCAACGATTCCCCAGGTGAGGCAATCCCACTTTCCTTTCTCCCTATCGAGATCAGGATACTCGTTCAAAAACATCGCGACGCCTTTCTCCATGCGCGCGAGCAGGGCGGTTAAGTTGAGGGTGATCTTGATGCGGCAGTCGTCCTCAACCCCATTCGTCTTCGGCGAGCTGATGGCGCCATATCCCATGACCAGCTGACTGTCGTCATCGAAGACCCGTATGCCGATCAAATGGAACGGCGAGTATTTTGCGCCCGCGCCGTCAACAACGGAAGATCCGGTATGGAGCACGGCATTTCGCAGCTGGCAGAAATCGGATGCGGTGAAGTTGTCCCCCCGTGTGAGCGCACTCATTGTGTGCTTGATATGGTCTCGACTTTGCTCGCGAGACCGGTCGATGTTGTCGACCACAGGGGCGCCAGGAAGCCCGAGGTACTTTGTACACCAATCTCGCTGCCCGTCGTTATTGCTAGGGTCAATCAAGTTCGAACAAGCATCCGGAATCGTGACAGGACCGTAAGGCAAGAGATTAGCAGCCCGGCGTCGAACGCCATGCGGGCCTCTCCGATGAGGTTTCTCGGCGAGCGCTCAATGATTCGCGAGGCGCCCTGGTGCGAACTCGTTTCGTTTTCCATCTCTGAGAGCGATAGGTCAAGTTCCAAGCACATCGGTTATCCCTCGATCTCTATGCTCTCGCCGTCATTGTTCGGAACCAACCTCACAGAGTAAGCGAGCTGCGCCACCGTTTGATATAAGGTCTCCACCTTCATGGTCTTTGGCTTCAGACGCTGGTCGAGCGCCTGCGGGGTGAGGTCGAGATCGAGGGCAAGGGAGCGTTGGGGCGGCCCTGCTCCTCGAGTATCGACTTGATGGCGTCTACGGATCCCATAGCTGCAACATCCCCCGACAGAAAGAGCGGGGATGGTTGCCCACCTCCGCCCCGTTGATTGTTCAAAGTTCAAAAAAGCTTACGTCCGAATTTCCGCAGATGGCCAAAGGAGAAATGGCGCCTTGCAGATTACCTATAGGCATATTCCACGGCCCGAACTGAAAACAAAGACTAGCGTCTCACTTCGCAAATCCTCGCAGCCCTGGTACTTTGGCTGCAAAGCCTCGCACGATGCCCCGCTCGTAGCCGTTGAGGCCCCACTTGCCAACGAAGAACGCAAGCAAGACGAGGTACACCGCGCCCCCGAGCAAGAAAAGCCAAACGGTGCCGTGACCCATTGGAAAAAGCCAGTACGCCGCTCCCGAAACTGCAGTGGCAGCAGCCCATGGAAGCGCCAATGCAGCAATCTCGCGCCAAAACATGGCGATGTCCAACCCGACGCGCTTTGCGTAATACCAATTCATGACAAGTCCGTTGCCGATGAACATACACACGCCGCTACAAACCGCTACGGCAACGATGCCGAGCCTCGGCGCGAGCAGGATGGATCCGGCGATGTTCACCACAGAGAGGGCAAGATATATGATGCCCCTGAAGTAATACTTGTTCTCGACCTGCAGAATCGTCAACCCAAGATTCTGAGTAAGGTCAACGGTCAGAGGAAGCATGACGGCAAGAGCGATCCAGTAGGCAGCCCCATATGCATCACCCGCCCAAAGCACAATAAAGTCAGGCCCGAGTACGATAAAGCCGCCGAGGATAATAGAGCACATCAAGAACGTGATGCGCCCGACCTTGGCGAAAAGAACCGAGATGGCAACATTATCGCGGTCACGGTGGTAGAGTTCCGAGACACGCTGGAAAAAAACGCCGGCCACGGCTATGCCAGCCTGCATGTAGGCGCTGTATACCTGAGCACCCACGGCGTAGACGGCAACCGGGGCAGAACCATAGAAATACGCCACAATGAGCTTGCTCGAAGACCAGAAGACCTGGTCGGCAACCGTCACCATGACAACGGCGACGGAGAAACCCAAAAGCCCCCGTACGAGCCGCCCATCCCAACCGTGATACTTATAGCTCACATGAAGGAACCCCTGCGCGAAGACTCGTTGCATGGTCGCGCAGAGAATATTCATGGCAAGGATGACGACGGTGATAACAAGTGCGTTTGGAAGGACACGGCCAAGCACGAGAATCAGCACCGGCTGTGCCACCAGGGTCAAAAGTTGCGAACCCTTGAGGAAAACAAAGCGTTCGTTAGAGTTGATAGCAGCGATATTGATGGTGTTGTTGAAGGTAACAATCGTATTCACCGCGAGAACGCAAAGCATCACGCAGCACTCGTCCACCTGACCGGGAGTGAAAGAGCCGGCATACACGGCTCTAAAGACGGGAATTATCCCCGCGACCACGAGCACGGCGAGAACGGAGAGTCCCCAGTACAGTCGTTTGGCAATGGCAAGCGTATTTTCCATCATACGTTCGTCGCACTCGGCCTTATACATGCTGTAGTAGCGCCCCACACCTGCCGAAAGGACGCTATTGATGGACACCACGTAAGACATGATGGGGCCAACAGTATGGTAGAGACCGTATTCGTCCTGTCCAATAATGGAAAGCAGAAGGGGAATGTAGAGAAAGTTGACGACGATTTGCGCGAGTGTGTAAGCATACGAAATGACGATGCCTTGCTTGCGCCGTTTCGACGGACTCGCATCAGATGCACCCGAGAGCATACGCTTAGACATGGTCACCACTCCCCATTGCAGCCTTTCTTGCAGATAACACCTTGTGTAGACGCTTCAATACGCCCTTAGCTTTAAAGAGAACAACATAGACACGCCAGCGACCCCTCCTGACAAGGCGGAAAGCCATTCCGTAACGGCTTGCCAACTCACCCATGTACGGATTTTCCCGCCATGCTGGAAAGTTCCCGTCCATCCATCTAAAGAACTCAGGCTTATATGTATCGGAATTCTCACTGACCTTAGCGGAACGTGTTCCTCCCCAGAAAAGAACATGGAGGATGCAGAGCGCCTCCAGTTCATCGGCGTAGCGTTTGCGTTTATCAGGTGCTATCTGGGCCAGCATGCCGTCGGCCGATTTGATGATGTCGAGCGCCCTCTCCTCAGGCACTTCATGTAGTGCACTTGTAGGACGTTGCACATAGAGGTATGGCGTCGCGCCAATGGAAGAGGCCTCGCCTATTGCAAGTAGAAGGGCGACAGCCGAAGCCATGTCCTCGCCGATTCGCGGCCCCTCGACGAGGCGTATGCCCGACTCGATAAAGCTCTTCCGGCAATACAATTGCCGGACGAGCGAGTCGCTTTCCGGTATATAACCGGAAAGAGACTCGCTCGTCCGGTACCCGCCCCGCCAGGGACCGCAATGTGATAGCAGTGAGCCATCAGGCGCCACCCTGTCATAATTGAAGCAGAGAATCTTGGGACGCAAGTCCAGGGCAACCTCGACAACGCGGGCAAGCTCGCCCGGAACAAGCCGGTCATCCGAGTCCACGAAAAGAAGATACTCACCCGTTGCGAGCGAAGCGCCAAGAGCCCGAGCGGAATTCTGCCCGCCATTGACCTTGTGATGGAGGCTTGCTCGGATATCGTATCCTACAAGAATATCGGAGAGCCTTGCACCGTAAGAGAGGTCCGATCCGTCGTCGACGACAATGGTCTCCAGGGAGATGCCGACGCGAGCGCATGCCTCGATGGAGGTGAGACAAGAGTGCAGGTAATCCTCCTCGGTGTTGTAGACGGGGATAACTATAGAGAGATCAGGCATATCAAACGGCCAATCATACTAAGGTCCGCTAATCCAGCTCGGCGGCTGCATCGCCGAGCATCTTGCGGTACGAACAGAGATATCGAACTTCGGCAAGGCTTCGCCACCTGAGGGCTCGCTTCGCCACGGAAAGCCATCCACGTACGTCCATGTTCCATGGTTTGGGCTTGAAGGCGAAGTGGACGATCGAGGCGGAACCGTCAGCCAAAACGCCTTCCCTCGCGTATCGCGCTGCATTGTCGGAAAGCAAGTTAATTTTTTCAGAAAGGTGCAAATCGTTCCTGTCGGGCCAATCCGGAAAAGCAAGATGAAGGAGGTCCTGATCACCAATTCCTTGATAGCTGGCCAAGGTCTCATCATCGAGTAAGTCCAAGGTGTGCATAACGCGATCGCAAAAATTCGTTTCCGGCTCAATGACGAGACAGCCGGAGTTAAGATCGCGCCAGGAGGGATTTGCCGCCTGCCCCGCCACACATGCTGAAAGATGAGGACGGTCAAAGAGACAATCAATGTTGCGAACGATGAGCATATCTGAATCCAGCAGGATTATCTTCTCAAACTCCGTCGCCGAGAGAATACGAAGCTTCGAAAAAGAAGTGTTCCAGTGACCAAATCCTCTGGCGTCGTTAAGCCTTCGAACGGCCTCGGGTACATCAATTCCCTCTACCTGACGAATAAGAGAGCCCTCGGATTCAATGAAAGAGCGCTCGCGCCCGCCCACATTCGGAGTCACAAATACAACGAGCTGATAGGAACAGCCACTTCGTTGAAGTGACCGCGCAAGGGCAAGTACACCTCTAAGATACCCGGCCCCACCAGTGTAGAACGTTGCGTAAACCCTCGACCCTGTGTGTCTTGCGAGCATTGCGCCCTGTCTACTCATGTTACCTTCCCCTATTTTCAGTCCAGACTTTATATGGCTTGATGCTTCCCGCCTCAATGCAGAGGCCCAGAAGGGCAAACCCCGACGCAAGCGAATACGGCATCTTCGGATGCGAGGAAATGAACTTCTCCTTCGCCCGCTTGTAGGCAATCGTCTCGTCGGGCAGCCATGAGCCGTCGAAATGGTGTATCGCATACGTGTTATCGGTTAAATTAACTTGGCGAGTCTTGCCGTCCTTTGGACAGAAGAAGTCCTTCGGATACAGCGTGAAGCCTTCGACGGTCTGCTTCTCTCCGTTGAGCTCAAGTCCCAGTTCTAGGCAAGCGTTGGTGATGGCTTCCACATTCGTCGCCTCGTCATATCCCCCGTCGGGCAAGACGAAAACCCTTTCGTCATAATCCTTGAGAAGTCGCTCGAAGAGCGGAAACGACTTCCGACAGGCCATCAGCCCCGTTTGGATTCTAGTTGGGGCCTCGAATCCAGAAAAAGCTTCCTCCGCAAGAAAACGATCAAGGGGGCGCAGAACCTCGACGTCGGTATCCATGTAGATGCCTCCGTGCTCGACAAGGACCTTCAGACGCGCATAGTCGCTAGCGAACGCCCACTTCTTCGCCGCAAGTGCCTCCTCGAAGTAGCGGTTACCGCCGCTGTCGAAGTTATCTTCATCCCATCGAACAATCTCGTAGTCAGGACAATGCTCTTTCCAGGAATTAATGCAGCGCTCCGCCATAGGCGGCAGCGGCTTCCCCCCAAACCAGATGTAATGTATCGTTTTCGGAATTTTCAAACTATCGCCCATACGTTCACTCCATACTCGCTGGCATGCCGCATCAGAAGATGCTCAGCACGCTATTGATATCTGCCACATAGGGAATCGCGCCGTACCACTCCGGCCTCGTCGCACCAATGACGACGAAATAAATGAGGAAGCACGCACATGCCACCAACTTCACGATGCGCCGCTCGTTATGCGGAACGCGGCCAAGCACAGTCGGAATAGCGAGAATCGCAAAGAGCATGAAGTACATCCCCAGCCGTCCCACGATTTCTACCTGCACCTTGAAGACTTCGAAGACCAGCCAAAGCATCATGCCGTGCATGAGAAGCGCATCGTGACGCCCCTTATTGCCCTGCTTTCGTGCAACGGAGAAGTAGTTTGCGCAAAAGCAGCAACAGACGAATGCCACGGCGGCACCAATAAGTGCACCGAAGTAGTTCGATCCCATGAACTCATCCGAATAGAGGGTTTTACGTCCATATAGATGCGAGACCAGATTCACGATTGGCCCGCTGAACACGAAGACGACTACTGCCGCCATCAAATAGAGTAGGAACTCTCTCTTGCCAAAAGGAAGCCTTCTCACAGGCAAAAGAACGAGAACGAATATCACCGACTGGTGAAAGAAAAATGCAACCAACACAGAAGCAACGAATGGCCAAGTCTTCCCTTGCATGAGCCATACAATGCCAATGGCAAGAACACCGATGGCTATCGACTGCCTCATGGTGTTCATCGAACTGAAGTACATGTTCAATGCAACATAAAGGAAGAAGCTCAGCATCACGTCCTCAGAGCATTCATAGATGAGATAGGCGACGGGAAAAATGCACAACGCGCTTGAGACGACGATAAGGAGCTGATAGTTGCTGGAAATCTTGCTAAGCAACAGGCAGAGAGCGGTAAACAGATACTCATAGCGCTCGAGATGGAAGGCAGTCGCTCCTTCATAACCTATGCGAATGTACGCTTCGCAAAACTGCTGGGTATCAACACCGACCACATAGCTTCTTACGGCCGCCACAGCGAAAAGCATAAGCGCCACGATGATGACGTAGGCCTTCTTATTGGAAGATGATGCCCCTGGGCCCATCATAATAAGGCCCAGTAGAATAATCATCGATAGAATGGAGAGATAGACGAACATGCCTAGGCAACCCCTGCCTTACTCATCGAATCTAAGGTAGTTTGTGCGTAGATCATTTCCCCACCAGTCCCTCGTAAAACCCCATCAAGCGTTTCGCGTTGGCCTCGGCCGAGTATCCGGCAGCCTCCAGGCGAGCCGGAGCCTCCAGATACCTGCCGCCGGCGAGCGCGGCGGAGAGCGCTGCGACCCACGCCTCGATGGGGGCGTCGAGAGCCGTAAAGGAACCGGTCCCAGCGATGTCCGTCTCGGCGGGCACACCGGTCGAGTACACACACGGCAATCCCGCCGCCTGCGCCTCCACCGCCGAAACCGGCAGCCCCTCATAAAGCGACGGCATGAAGAACACATCGAAGAGCGAGTAGAAACGTTCGGTGTCGCTCCTCAAGCCAAGCAGCATCACAGAATTTTCCAAACCCATTTCGCCAACGAGCTCCTGGAGTTCCCGGCGCTCATCGGCGATGTTACTCTCCCCGATGATGACAAGCCTGGCAGGGCCGTGAGCAGCCACATACTCACCGAAAACCCTGACCGCGAAGGAGAAGTTCTTCTGCAAGGAAATCCGGCCCACGCATCCCACAACAGGCTCCTCAGGACCTATTCCGAGCTCAGTCCTGCAGTCTGCCCGGACCTCGGGGTCGAAGGCGAAGCGCTCTATGTCGATGCCGTTCCTCATCGTCAGGAAGTCCTTTCCACCGAAGAGATAGCGGCCGGCGTCTTCGGAGCACGCGACCCTGTCGGTCGCCCAGCGCCGCCCGAACCAGATGAGCGGTGCATTGCGCACACGATGGCTGAACCTATCCGAGCTGCTGTTGAGATGACTGTGGAGCACGCGATGGGCAATCCCAGTCTCGGCCGCGTAGCGAAGAGTCCAGAGCGCCGAGTTGGGCATATGGCAGTGCACGACGTCGTATTCGGAACCGTGTTCGCGAAAGAACTCCCTGGTCTCCCTGACGAAGGCCGGGAGGTCGACGCTCGCCTGCGTGACCGTGAAAACCCGCGCACCCTCATTCCTGAATTCATCATCGAAATTGAGGGGGTGCCGTGGCTCGCCGTTAACAACGTCATGGTGCAGGTAGTCGTAGACGACGCGGCTCTTGTCGCGATGACGGAACATGTTTCGCACGAACGACGTGACCCCCGCATCGGCGGACAGGGAAGGAACAACATTGAGTACTTTTATGGCCTTGGTGCTTACCAAACTAAACTCTCCTCGTTTTTCGTTATGCGACGGCATGGGCAGGTTCGACAAGAGCGACGGGAACCCCGAGCGTTAAAGATGGGGCGTTGCACGCCTCATCTCCCTCCGCTCATAAGCCTCGATTAGCCGGGTGTACAACCAAGGTGCGCCGGCAATTGCGAGGAAGCGAGCCTTGTCACCCCGACGCACGCCGGGATCCGCCAAAAGGCCCATGAGGTTCCTGCGCACATAGGACAGTGCCTCGACCTGGTAAGACCTGGGCTCTTCTCCCCCCTCATTGCAATGGTCGGCGATTCGAAAGAGCCGCGTGAGCTCAAGCGCCTTGTGGTAGGTGAGCCCGGAGGCGCAGCCGGGAAGGAAGGGCTTCGCCGCATCCTCGATCGCCTGGATAGCGGCACTGAAGTTATGCAATTGCTTAAGGGACGTATTGGCGGGCCTAACGGTGGAGCCGGCGCGCCTCATGTATCCGTATATCGGCTCCTTCAACAGCGCGAATGACGCCGCCGATAGGACCTGCGCGCCAAACGCTATGTCATCCTCATAGCGCCTACCCGATGCAAACGGATTAGCAAGATACGTCTTCCTCGACGCCAGATGGGCCCACGCCGAAGCAATAACATCCTCATAGAGGATATGGGAAAGGAAGCTTTCCTGATCAAGGAGCTCGTACTCGCGAGAATCGCTCCATTCAAGAGCCTGGATGGCGCGAGTGCCGGGCACGATCAAATGCCTTCCAATGACTTGCTCTGCACCGCTCTTCGAAAGAGCATTCGCAAGGAGACTCAGATAGTGCGGAGACACGACGTCGTCGCCATCAACAAATGTGACGTAATCTCCATGAGCTTCGAGCACGCCGCGATTCCGAGCACAGGATTGCCCACCATTCTTTTGATGGATAACGCGCACGCAGGGATTCGAAGCATAGGCGTCCAGCAAATCGCCCGTGCCGTCGGTCGACCCATCATCGATAAGGATGAACTCATGCTCGCCGTCATAATCCTGTGCAAGCAGGCTCTCCATGCAATAGCCCACGCAATCACGAAGGTTATAAAACGGAACAATGACAGAAATTAAAGAGGGTTTTTTATCCACGCGTCCTGTCCTTCAATGTTGAACCTCCACAGGGAGCACTTCCGAGTTCCGGCGCCCGAAGCAAGTACCCATGCTTCCTGAAGTAATGAGCGAGGCCCCTCATGTGCTCCCAATTCGTCTTGCTCAAGAGCCTTTTCTTCGATATGCGCTGGTATAAGTGCGTCATAGAGGATCCGTGTGACCTCACGACGCGGTAGCCCGCTTCGTGGCAGCGAAGGCACCAGTCCACGTCCTCGGGGGCGTAGAAGATTGCCTCGTCGAGAAGGCCCACTCGCTCCCAGGCCCAAACCGGAGTGACCCAGCAGGCCGAGAGGAGATAACCCACGTCCTGCACGCCGCCGATGACAGGCGCCTCCGGCACCTCGGCCTCGGCGGCACGCTCGGCCACGCGCCCGAGGGGCCACGCTTTGCCGAACTTGATTCCGAGCGTGGGGAGGTTGCGCCCCGAGAGCTGCTCAGAGCCATCCCCGCCCGCGAGCGTGGGGCCGGCGACCGCAATGGCGGGGTCGGACTCCAGGGCATCGACGGCCGAGCCTATAGCTGCTTCGTTGGCCACTGTATCGGAGTCGAGCACGCATATGTAGCTAGGGCGTGGGCTCATGGCGAGCGCCTCCCTGATGGCGATGTTGCGACTAACCGTCGTGCCGAGGTTGCGCCCCTGCGGCAGCACGTGTAGGCGTCCGTCGGAGGCGGCGATCTCGACGAGGGAGTCAAGCGTCCCATCGGTTGAGCCGTTGTCCACGACGTACGCGGCGGCGCACATGTCGCCCAACCCGAGCACGCTCTCGAGACAGGCGCGCACGTACCCCTCCGAGTTCCATGTGAGAATGACGAAGGCGACGGTGCGAGAAATCTTCCCACCGTGCTCGCAATAAGATGCGGTCGCGCTCACTTCCCCGTACCCCCTGCCATCGCCTTGAAGGTCCTCACGAAGATGCGCAAGTCGAGCGCGAAGCTCGCGTGGCGCACGTAGAAGAGCTCGAGCATCTGGCGGTCGCCGTTAGCCCATGTAGCGTTGTTCCTGTCCGTGACCTGCCACCAACCGGTGATGCCGGGCTTACGCGACAGGAACTCGTCGCGAGCATCGCCGAACTCGTAGGTCTCCTCGACGGTCACCGGTCGCGGGCCGATCACCGACAGGTCCCCCATGAGGACGTTCAAAAACTGCGGGAACTCGTCGATCGAGTACTTGCGCAGGAAGCGACCCACGCGCGTCACGCGCGGATCGTCGTCAAGTTTCTGCTCGCGTTTCCATTCCTCGAGCTGCTCCCGTGTCATGTAGAGCTCCGGATGCGCGTGCGCGTCGGCGGCCATCGTCCGGAACTTCCAGATATAGATGCGCTTGCCGCCCTTGCCCACGCGCTCCTGGCGGAAGAATGGGTTACCCGGGGAGTCCAGGGCTATGGCGGCGCAGAGGAGGACGCCCGGCAGGAAGCCCGCCGCCACGACGGCCGCCGAGAAGGCGACGTCGAAGGCGCGCTTCGCGGCGCGGTACGGGAGGCCGCCCGGACTCGGGGCGGGGACGCTGGCATCCCTCGGAGGGGCAACGAATTCACCCCTGGCAACCGAAACAGGTTGATCCACCTTTACTTCAAATTGAGCTTTAGCATTGTCGGGGCGGACATCGGCATTCGACATCAGCTCGGAACCGAGCGCGCACGACATCGTCGCCCCGATCTCAGGCGGCGCCACAGGCGCATTGCTCTCTGTTACTTCTTTAGCAGCCACAGTCAAACTTACGTCCCTGTCTCCCAGGGACCCCCCCCGAATTGGTAAATTCAAAAATGCGAACGAATAGCCGGTGCAACGTCTCACTTACGTTTTGCTAGGCACGTCTAACGGAAGCAGCTCCCTAAATGCGGAGTCGCCTTCACCTACGTCCACCAGGCACCAGCGCTTATGACGGTCGATCTTTTTAACGCGCGCCTCTTGCCCCACAAGCGGGCCCTGCTCTATGTGCAGCACGCCGTCTTCTATGCGCGCAACGCTGTTGCGCACCACGCCGTCGTCGTCCAGCACGCTGCGGTACCAGTCCTGTGCATCGTCCGGCATGGGCATGTACGCCCGCTCCCTACTGCCGGCGATGCGGCAGCCAAAGCTCAACTGAGCCAAAGCCCTATCGAGCACAGCGGCATCGTGCGTGGCGACGAAGAAATATTCCTTGTACATGGGCTTGGTTTGGAGCGACCAGGCACCGTCCCGCTTAAACCAGAACTCCTTTTGCATCACAAAAGCGTCCTGCATAAGGTTGCGTGGGATAATGCGGCGGACCTTTTCGCAGGTCTCGCGCTCTTTTCCTTGGGGGGTATGGACCAGATACCACCGGACGCGGCCGTGCTGGCTGTAGGTAGTGGCGCCGTTAAATGCGCCTGGCAGCTGCTCTTGACGTCGTGCCGTCTGTTCCATGTTCTCGCCCCCTCTTTTGGCTTTGCGATGCACGCAAGTGCAGGGGCGTTTAGAACAGGCTTCTCGCTCGCAGCTAGGCGCAATCGCAAAAGTACAGGTTTTTGTATCTTTCGACATAGGCCATTATACGAGCAATTAATCCGCGTTTGCCCAGATTACGCAAAATGTACTGCCAGTAGGTGCATCTCCATACCCCTCTACAAAAACCTGTACCTTTTTGTGCAACAAAAAAAGCCGCTCAACCAGCGGCTTTTCTTATTTGGACATGAAAAAAGGCGACCGTCCTTTGTGAACAGTCGCCTTTGTTAATTGTTGTGTGAATTGCCTTAGGCGCGAGTCTTGATCTCCTCGGTCACCTTGGAAACAAACTCGTCAACGCTCATCTGGACGGTCTCGTTGGAGCGATCGCGGACGGAAATGTTGCCGGCCTCGACCTCTTTCTCGCCCAGGATGAGCATATAGGGCACGCGGTCGATACTGCGGGCCTCGCGGATCTTGTAGCCGATCTTCTCGTCGCGGTCGTCGCAGACCACGCGAATGCCGGCCTCCTCCAGCTTAGCGCACACCTCATGGGCGTAGTCGCGGCTCTTCTCAGAGACGGGAAGCGCCTTGACCTGCACGGGAGCCAGCCAGGTGGGGAACTTGCCCGCAAAGTGCTCAATCAGAATACCGATGAAGCGCTCGATGGAGCCAAAGCACACGCGATGCAGCATAATGGGGCGCTTCTTGGTGCCGTCGGCGTCCACGTACTCCAGGTCAAAGTTGAGCGGCATCTGGAAGTCGAGCTGGACGGTACCGCACTGCCAGGTACGGCCGAGCGAGTCCTCCAGGTGGAAGTCGATCTTGGGGCCGTAGAAGGCGCCGTCGCCCTCGTTGACCTCGTAGTCCATGTGCAGCTGTTCCAGAGCGGTGCGCAGGCCCTCCTCGGCGCGAGCCCAGTCCTCGTCCGAACCCATGGAGTCCTCGGGGCGGGTAGAAAGCTCAACGTGGTACTTAAAGCCAAACTTCTGGTACACGGAGTCGATGAGGTTGACGACGCCCACGATCTCGTCGGTCAGCTGGTCGGGACGCACAAACAGGTGGGCGTCGTCCTGGTTAAAGCAGCGCACTCGGAACAGGCCGTGCAGGGCGCCGCGCAGCTCGTGACGGTGCACCAGGCCAATCTCGCCGGCGCGGATGGGCAGCTCGCGATAGGAGTGCGGCTTGGAGGCGTACACCAGCACGCCGCCCGGGCAGTTCATGGGCTTAATGCAATACTCTTCGTCGTCGATGACGGTGGAGTACATGTTGTCCTTGTAGTGGTCCCAGTGGCCCGAGGTCTTCCACAGCTGCTTGTTCATGATGAGCGGCGTGGAGATCTCCACGTAGCCGGCCTTGTGGTGAATCTCGCGCCAGTAGTCCAGCAGCGTGTTCTTAAGGATCATGCCGTTGGGCAGGAAGAACGGGAAGCCGGGGGCCTCGTCGCGCATCATAAAGAGATCCATCTCGCGGCCGATCTTGCGGTGGTCGCGCTTCTTGGCCTCCTCCAGCATGTGCATGTGCTCGTCGAGCTCTTCCTTGGTAGCAAAGGCGACGCCGTTGATGCGGGTGAGCATCTTGTTGTCCTTGTCGCCCTTCCAGTAAGCGCCCGAGACGCCGGTGAGCTTAAAGGCCTTCAGAGCCTTGGTGTAGCAGATGTGAGGGCCGACGCACATGTCGATGTAGTCGCCCTGCTGGTAGAAAGTGATGCGGGCGTCGTCGTCCAGGTCACCGATGTGCTCGACCTTGTACTTCTCGCCGCGCTCCTCCATAAGGGCGATGGCCTCGGCGCGGGGCTTCTCGTACACGGTGAACTTGAGGTTCTCCTTGACGATCTTCTTCATCTCGGCCTCGATCGCGGGGAAGTCGTCCTCGCTGATCTTGACGCCCTCGGGTAGGTCGACATCGTAGTAAAAACCGTTGTCGGTCGCGGGGCCATAGGCAAAATCGGCCTCGGGATAGAGACGCTTGATGGCCTGCGCCATGATGTGCGCAGCAGAGTGGCGGATGACGTGCGTGACCTCGTCCTGCGGGAGCTCGGCCACCGAACCGTCATTGTAGAGTGCCTTCATGGGTATGTTTTCTCCTCTCGGATGCCTGATGCAAGTGCGTGCGATGCGCTCGGCGTTTTTGACTTGCATCATTATAGGCAGGTTGCCTTGGTATACAAGCGCCCGCCGCACCTTAATGGCACGGCGGGCGATTTTCTACGCATGCTTCATCGTGTGGGGGCGGGGCTGCGGGGCGTGCGTGCGGCTTGCGCGTGGCGCGCGGAGCCCGTGGCTTACGGCCGGCCCGGCGATGGATGCGTTACTGAATGCGAGTTCGGCAGTAGGGGCAGACCTTCCAGTGCGCGTCGAGCGGGCGATGGCAGCTGGGGCACACGTTACGAACCTGGGTGTCGCACACGGGGCAGACCACAAAGTCCTTCTCGATGGGAGCGCCGCACTGCGGGCAGGTGCCGTACTGGGCAAGCTGGCGCTCGCGCAGGGCCATGTCCAGCTCCTGCTCCTCGCGGTCGGCCGCGTAGGAGTGCGGGCGCAGGACCAGGTAGGCGATGAGGCCCACAAACGGGATGAGGGCGATGATGCCCCATGCCACGTAGGCGCTGGCGCCGCGGCGGCGAGCGTCGATGAACACATAGACGACCGACAGCACGTACAGGGCGATGATAAAGCCCACGAAGGCATAGATGACGCCCATAAGCTGCGGCGACATGAGCTCGTTGATGTATTTGGACATTGAGGTGTACCTTTCGGAATATTTACAGTCCGGTCAAGTTTACCACGGGGTTTGTTTATATGTGACCACGGCTGGGTACGGGGCTGGCGCGGACACAAACATCTCAATCTGTAACAGGTGGAAGCGGAATCCGGGTCTAGATGTTACAGAATTAGACAAACCGTTCTCTCTCCGACTTAAATCTCGATCTGTAACATCTTGAGCCCCAAAACCCCTCTTACTGTTACAGATCGAGACATTCAAAATCCGTCGGAAGGTTTGTCTTGATCTGTAACATCTACAACCCAAATCATCAGCTAACTGTTACAGATCAAGATGAACGGTGAGCCCTCCGTTAAATATCTCAATCTGTAACAACTAGGGGTCAGAAACCCTTCTATCTGCTACAGATCAGGACAAAGGAAAACGTCCAATCTCAATATCTCAATCTGTAACAACAACTCGGTAAATACAGGTCTAACCGTTACAGATTTAGACATTCGAAACCGACTGATAGGTTCATCTAAATCTGTAACATCTGGACCCCAAAACGGTCCCCAGATGTTACAGATCGAGACAGAAGAATCTCTCCATGACTTTAAATCTCACTCTGTAACACTTAGGACCGATTTTCTCCTCTTACTGTTACAGATCAAGACAAAAGGAGGAGCCGTCTGGCAAACATCTCGATCTGTAACATCTGGAACCCAGTTCTTCTGCTTACTGTTATAGAACGAGACAAACCTCTGACACCAGGGGCGGCAGACGAGGTCATCGATGGTCCTGAGTCTCCCCTCGCCTGCCGTTGGCGGGTGTTGCGGGGCTGTTCGCCGCATTGCCACTGCACTGGGGGTGTGCAGACCGTAGGATAGTCCTATTGACAGCCTGTCAACTCGTCTGGGAGGCACCGTGGCAGAAACGTTTGATATCGCGATTGTGGGCGCGGGCATCACGGGATGCGCCATCGCACGGCAACTCGCGCGGTTTGACCTGTCCATTTGCGTGGTCGAGGCGGCCAACGACATCGCGCTGGGGGCTTCGAAGGCCAACGGCGGCCTGGTGCACGCCGGCTACGATCCGGCACCGGGCACCGTAAAGGCGCAGGTCAACGCTCGTGGTTGCGAGCTATATGGCACGTGGGCCCAGGAGCTAGGCTTTTTGTTCCGCCGGACCGGGTCGATGGTGCTGGGGTTTAACGACGAAGACCGCGCACACCTGGAGAAGCTGCGCAGCAACGGCCTAGCCAACGGCGTGCCCGAGCTGTCGATTATCGGCCCCGAGCGCATCCACGAGCTGGAACCGCGTGCGAGTGCCAAGGCGACGTGCGCGCTGTGGTGTCCCTCGACCGGTTTTGTCGATCCGTTTGAAGTGGCCATTGCCGCGCTGGAGAACGCCGTGGCCGACGGCGTGACATTTATGCGGTCTGCGCCAGTGGAGGCAATTGAAGTTGCCGACACGGACGACGGAGCTGCACGCTTTAAGCTGGTGACGCCTGCCAACGATGTGCGCTGCCGCTATCTAATCAACGCCGCGGGCAACGGCGCCGCGGACATCTCGCATATGGCCGGCGCCGAGGAATTCCAGATGGTCTGGCGCCAGGGCAACATTGTGGTGCTGGACAAAGAGCCGCGCGCGCTGATGCCGCTCTACCCCGTGCCCACACCCGTTTCCAAAGGCGTTATCGTCACGGGCACCGTGCACGGCAACACCGTGATCACCGCGACCGCAGCCGTGCGCGAGGCGGGCGACACACAGACTTATGCGAGCGATGTGAACGCGCTGCTGACGGGAGCGCGCAAGCTGGTTCCCGATCTGGACACGCGTCGCGTGGTGCGCGCGTTTGCCGGCGGGCGTCCGGTCATTAAGGGGACGAACGACTTCTTTATTGGGCAGTCGGCCGTGGTGCCAGGCCTGTTCCAGGCGGCGGGCATTCAATCGCCAGGCGTAGCAAGCGCGCCGGCCATTGCCGAGCGCATGGAGCACGTGATGCGCGAGGCGGGCGTTGCTTTGCGCGAGCGGGCCGATTGGGATCCGATTCGCCGCGCGCCGGACGACTTCGACCGTGCGCCGCTTGCACGCAAGGAAGAGCTCATTGAGTCCGACCCTGCATGGGGGCAGATCGTCTGCCGCTGCGAGACAGTACCCGAGGCCGAGATTGTTGCCGCGATTCGACGCCGTCCGGGTGCGGTTTCGGTCGAGGGCGTCAAACGCCGCTGCCGCGCGGGCATGGGCCGCTGCCAGAGCGGCTTTTGCCAGAGCCGCGTGGTGGCGATTCTGGCGCGCGAGCTGGGGTGTGACCCCAGCGAGGTGCTGCTGGAGGACACTGGCTCGTGGCTCGTTGAGGGACCTTTGAAGGGGGTGCGCTAGGATGGCGACGTTTGATATGCGCAACGAACGCGCGGAGGCAGGAGCTACGGAAGCGGTGCAGACGCAGGCGTTCGACGTCGTCGTTATCGGCGGCGGACCTGCCGGCATGGCGGCCGCACTTGCCGCGCACAAGGCCGGCGCGCGCGTGGCCATCGTGGAGCGCGAGCAACACTTGGGCGGCATCCTGCGCCAGTGCATTCACCCCGGCTTTGGCCTTTCGCACTTTAAGCAGGAGCTCACCGGCCCCGAGTATGCGCAGCGCTTTATCGACCAGGTGCGCGCGACCAACATTGCGCTGTTCTTGGACAGCATGGTGCTTGGGATTGATTCGGGCGCGTCCACGGAAGATGCCGCGGTCCACACCGTCACGCTCATGAGCCCCACCGGCATGTTGCAGCTCACCGGGCGCGCGGTCGTCCTTGCCATGGGTTGCCGCGAGCGCACCCGTAGCGAGATCAAGATTCCCGGCAGCCGACCTGCCGGCGTGTTTACGGCCGGCCTGGCGCAGCGATACATCAATATCGAGAACCTCAAACCCGGCTCACGCGCCGTCATTTTGGGCTCGGGCGACATCGGACTGATCATGGCACGCCGCTGCACGCTCGAGGGGATTTCGGTCGAGGGCGTGTACGAACTCATGCCGTACGCCAACGGCCTGCGCCGCAACGTCAAGAACTGCCTAGACGACTTTGGCATTCCGCTGCACCTGTCCACCACCGTCACACGTGTGATCGGGCACGACCGGGTGGAGGCCGTCGAAGTGAGCCAGGTCGACGAGCACTTGGCACCCATTCCGGGGACCGAGCGCGTTGTTCCGTGCGACACGCTACTGCTTTCGGTGGGCCTGATTCCCGAGAACGAGCTTTCGGTTGCCGCGGGCGTGGAGCTGGACCCACGTACGCGCGGCGCCGTGGTGGACCAGAACCTGCAGACAGGCGTTCCTGGCATCTTTGCCTGCGGCAACGTGCTGCACGTGCACGACCTGGCAGACAATGTGACGACCGAGTCCGAGCGTGCCGGTGCGGCTGCGGCGGCGTACGCGCTGGGCGGCGACGCCGGGGCGAGCGCTGCGGGCCCGGGCTGTGAACTCACGGTCTCCCCCGCCGGCATCGCAGGCTACGCACTGCCGGGCCGCATTACGACCGTGGCGCTCACCAAACTCAATTTCCGTGTACGCCGGCCGGTCGACGCCGCCCGCGTGCGCATTATCGCGGGAAGCGAGGAGCTATTCGCCGGCAAGGTCCGCCCGTTTAAACCGAGCGTAATGGAGAGCTTCCCACTGCCGGCAAAGGTGATTCAGCGCGCACTCGGCCTGGGTGTCAGCGAGATTGTCCTTTCCGTCGACCCCGTCGAGGAGGCATAACGTCATGAACACGAATGTGACTGAGACGCTGCAGTTCAACTGCACCACCTGCCCCTCCGAGTGCCTCCTAACTGTAGAGGTTGAGCGCGACGCAGACGGCGCCGTGGTAAAGGTGCGCTTCGTGACCGGAAACAGCTGCCCGCGCGGCGATAAGTTCGCGCATCAAGAGCTCACCTGCCCCATGCGCGTGCTCACCACCACCGTGGCCGTATCCGGCGGCGACGAGGCGCTGCTGCCCGTACGCACGGCCGAAGCCATCCCGCTGGCACTCCACGCCCAAGCCATGGACCTCATCCGCGGCTTGGCCGTCGATGCCCCCATCCGCATGGGCGACGTAGTCCTCCCCAACCTCCTAGACACCGGTACCGACCTCATCGCCAGCATGGACATCGACTCTGCATAGGTAGCTCATTTGGGACGGGGCTCTTTTAGCTACCCCGCAATCCACCCCGCCCCTCCTCAATTGCGGTGGAATAGTTCCTGATTTCCGCCAAAACCCCGGCATCCGGGAACTATTCCACCGCAACTATCTTTGGAATTGGTATTTAGCCTGTGCCTACTTTAGTGCCATTTCAAAACTATGCCGGATTACGGGGCTGATTCGGATACCCACATCCATACCGGCGATTTTCGATTTTTGATAAACCCTCTACCTGCGGTTTTATTTTCGCGATTTTTCCCATGATCAAGTAATACAGGTCCAGCCCCGTAATCCGCCATACTTTTGAAACCAGCCCATTTGGGACGGGACCATATTGACTACTTTTACCTATCAGCCCGCATGTTTGACGCATCTAAAATAGCCCCGTCCCAAATTGACTACCCTGGCATTGGGGATACCAAGGTGGCACCCTAGCGAAAGGACGATGTATGGCACATGTCGATGACCAGCGCGTGGCGCGCGTGCTCGATGCGCTCGAGGCTCAGCACCCCGGCGCGCAGCTGCTTGTGAACGACCCGTGGTCGATCTACTATCTGACCGGCTTTTATGCCGATATGTTCGAGCGTTTTTGCGGCGTGCTGCTCGCACGCGATGCCGAGCCGGTGATCTTGGTCAACGCCCTGCATCAGCTGCCCGAGTACGACAATGCCCGCGTCGCCTATCACACCGATACCGACGTCGTGACCGACACCATCGCGCGCGAGATCGATCCTGCCAAGCCTCTCGGCATCGACACCGTTATGCGCTCCGGCTTTTTGATGCCCCTTATTGATCGTCACGCCGCGAGCAAGTTCTTCCTGGGCGACTTTGCCGTCACCGCCGCACGCACCCACAAGGATGCCGCGGAGCAGGAGCTCATGCGCATGTCCTCAGCCGCCAACGACGCCGTGATGGCCGACGCCATCAAGCTCGTTCACGAGGGCGTGACGGAGCGCGAAATTGCCGACCAGATGCTCGGCCTGTACCGCAAGCACGACTGCGAGGGCTTTAGCTTTCCTCCCATCGTGAGCTTTGGCGCCAACGCGGGCGACCCGCATCACGAGCCCGACGGCACCGTACTCAAGCGCGGCGACGTGGTGCTGTTCGACATTGGTGGGCGTCATCGCAACTACTGCTCGGACATGACGCGCACATTCTTTTGGGGCGAGCCGGACGAGGAGACCGCACGCATCTACGACATCGTGCGCCGCGCCAACGAGGCCGCCGAGGCGCTCATCGCCCCGGGCGTGCGCATGTGCGACCTGGACCGCGTCGCGCGCGACGTAATCGAGGATGCGGGCTACGGACAGTACTTTACGCATCGCCTGGGCCACTCGATCGGCCTGCAGGACCACGAGCCAGGCGATGTTTCGCTCGTCAACGAGCAGGTTATCGAGCCGGGCATGACGTTCTCCATCGAACCGGGCATCTACCTCCCCGGCCGCACCGGCGTCCGCATCGAAGACCTTGCCCTGGTCACCGAGTCCGGCGTCGAGATCCTCAACGCCTACCCCCACGACCCAGTCCGCCTAGACTAGCCCCTTCCCAATAGCCCTTCAATAAGTTGCGGTGGAATAGTTCCCAGATTGGCCCAAAGAGGCATAATCCAGGAACTATTTCACCGCAACTGCCATGGGGCCAAGTCGACCAATTTGACAGTCTAGAGATGCGCCACGAAAGCGGGCTATCTACTACGTTTAACCCGCATGGGTCGACCGTGCGGGTCTTTTTGATAATTGGCAAGCCTTCAACCTGCGGTTTTGATTTTGCGTTTTTCCGCGTGGTCGAGGGTATCCGCTAAAACATAGTAGATAGGCCCATTTCGTGGCGAGCGGGTCAACTAGCTACCCTGCGGAAGGGCTCTAGCGGAGCAGACCGGCCACTTCGCCGGCTAGGGTGATGGTGCCTGCCGCTACGAAAGACTCGCCCGCGGCCTCGAAAACTGCGAGGGCCTCGGACACGCTAGGGTAAACGCCCGCAAGCTTGTCCGCATCCACCAGGGCAGCGAGTTCCTCTGCCGGCAGGGCGCGATCGGAATCGGTCTGGGTTACGACCACGCGCGGGAAGGCCGGAATCAGCACATCGACGATGCCCGCCACATCCTTGTCGGCCAGCGCGGCGCATAGCAGCGTGGGGCGATTCTCTACGCACGGATCGATCTCGTCCAGCGCGCTCACAAAGTTCTCGCAGCTCTGGGGATTATGGCAGGCGTCAATCAGCTTGAGCGGATCGGTCCCCAGCACGTCAAAACGTCCCGGTGTGGGGCAACCCATAAGCGAAGCGTCGAGCTTGTCATGGTCGAGCTCGCGACCCAGATACCCCTCGCACAGCATAATCGCGCACGCGGCATTCTGCGGCTGATACGCCGGCTTGACCATGCTCGACGTATAAATCGCACGCGGCGTGGTGCAGCTGAACTCAACCGTGTCGCCCACATGCGCCGGCACCTTAGTCGTGGCGTGGCTCACCACGAGCGGCACCACACCACACTCCCGGCAGCGGGCATCCATCACGCGCTGAACGCTCGGCTCATGCGTGCCCTCGCCCAGCACAACCAGGCGCCCGGGTTTGATAACCGCGGCCTTCTCCCCCGCAATGGCCTCGAGCGTATCGCCCAAAATACGTGTGTGATCGAGCCCAATGCCCGTAATGGCTACGGCCACGGGATCGGTCGCACTCGTAGCGTCCCAACGGCCGCCCATACCGACCTCGAGCACGGCAACGTCCACCGCAGCCTCGGCAAACACCACCAGTGCGGCAGCCGTCAGCAGGTCAAACGGTGTGATGGTATAGGCGCGCTCCCCCGCCGCCACACGACGAGCATTCACGCGATGCCCCGCCTCGACGGCGGCAGAAACGCCACGGGCAAACGCCTCATCGCTCACAACGTGCCCATCGACCTCCATGCGCTCGGGATAGCGCACCAACTGCGGCGACGTATACAGTGCGGTCTTTAACCCCTCGCCACGAAGGATGGCAGCCGAAAAACGCGTGGTCGAAGTCTTGCCATTGGTACCGGCAACCTGAATGCAATCGAAATACTCGTCCGGACGTCCCAGCTCATCGAGCATATCGACAACCGTCTCAAGCAGAGGCCCAGCATCCCCAGAAATCCGCCCCGTATCAGCAGCCAGCTCAACAGCCTCATCAAACGAAAGCAACTCAAACGAGAAAGGAACGACATAAGACCCAGAACGCTTAGCCATAACCCAAAGTCCCCCATAACAGAAAAAGAGGCCCACCAAAAAGAATGAGCCCCTCGCGTTGACAATATCAGCCTTTATCCGCTTGCAGCGAGATCAAGGCCACAACCAAGTGGCCCCAACCTACCAGTTGTAAACAACCACGTAAGCGAACTAGGAGCGGCCCGACGCTTTGCTCACCGCAAGTTCCGCACGCAAAGGACAGCACTTAATGTGCTGTCCGTCTTGCGCAGGACTGTCCGCAGCGGAGAGCAAAGTGTCGGGACGCGTCCCCCAGTACCGCCTACGAGAAGTCAGCAACCTGAGCAGTCAGCGCCACCAGGATCTCCTTGAGCTCAGCTGCACGGTCCCTCTTCTTCTGGACCACCGCAGGCGCGGCCTTGGCCACAAAGCCCTCGTTGGCGAGCGTCTTCTCGCAGCCGGCGAGCTCCTTCTGGGCCGCGGCGATCTCCTTCTCCAGGCGCGCCTTCTCGGCCGAAAGGTCAACCTTGCCCTCGAGCACCACGAAGACCTCGACGCCGCTGTCGACCACGGCAATGCTCGCAGCCGGCTTCTCAACGTCGGTACCCATAACCAGCGAAGACGTGTTGGCCAGCGGCTCGATGGTCGAGCGCAGGCTCTCGAGCTTCTCAATGTCTTCGGCACCGGCGCGCACGACCACGTCGAGCTCGGCCTTGGGGCTCAAGCGGTAGCGCGAACGCGTGGCGCGAGCGGCGGAAACGACGGTGCGGCACAGCTCAAACGCGCGCTCGGCGTCCTCGTCGACATACTTGGCGTAGTCGGCGGGCTCAGGCCACTTGGCGATCATGAGCGCCTCGGCGCGGTCCACGTTGCCCTCGGCGTCCAGGTCGAGCACGCTCGCCGGCATGTTGTCCCAGATCTCCTCGGTGACAAACGGCATAAGCGGGTGCATCAGGCGAATGGAGGTGTCGAGCACAAAGATCAGGTTGCGCTGGGCCTGCAGACGGCCCTCACCCTTCAGGCGGGCCTTGGTGACCTCGACGTACCAGTCGCAGACCTCGTTCCAGAAGAACTGCTGCACGCCGCGGGCCATGTCGCCAAAGGTGTAGTTCTCGATGCCCTCGGTGACCATCTTCACGGCCTTGGCCAAGCGGCTGAACATCCAGGCGTCGGCCGGCGTCTCCACGACAGGCTCGCCGGGCGTGTAGCCCTCCATGTTCATGAGCAGGAAGCGGCTGGCGTTCCAGATCTTGGTCACAAAGCTCTTGGCCTGGTCGGTACGCGGGCTGTCGATAAGCTTCTTGGTCTTCTTGTCGATGTTCGCGTCGAACTTGACGTCCTGGTTGTTGGTGCACAGCGTGAGCAGGTTGAAGCGCATGGCGTCGGCGCCGTACATGCCGATGAGATCCATGGGGTCAACGCCGTTGCCCTTGGACTTGGACATGCGGCTGCCGTCCTTGGCCAGGATCGTCGGATAGATGACGACGTCCTTAAACGGCACCTCGTCCAGGAAGTACAGCGAGCTCATGACCATGCGGGCGACCCACAGCGCGATGATGTCGCGCGCAGTGACCAGCGCCGTCGTGGGGTGATGCCCCTCGAGCAGCTCCGACTTTTGCGGCCAGCCCTGCGTGGCAAAGGTCCACAGCTGCGAGCTGAACCAGGTGTCCAGCACGTTCTCGTCCTGGTGCACATGATGGCCGCCGCACTTGGGGCACACGTCGGTGTCCTCGGTCAGGGCGTCCTCCCAGCCACAGTCCTCGCAGTAGAACACGGGGATACGGTGGCCCCACCACAGCTGGCGGCTGATGCACCAGTCCTTAAGGTTCTCCATCCAGGTGGTGTAGGTCTGCGTCCAGCGCGCGGGATGGAAGGTGACCTTGCCGGAGTTGACAGCGTCGAGCGCCGGCCCCTTGAGCTTGTCGACGGCGACGAACCACTGCTCGGACAGCCACGGCTCCAGCGCGGAGTCGCAACGGTAGCAGTGCATGACGGAGTGATCGAGGTCCTCGACGTGATCGAGCAGGTCGTGCTCCTCGAACCACTTGATGACGGCCTCGCGGCACTCGTCGCGGTTCATGCCGGTGAACTCGCCATAGCCCTCGACGACCACCGCGTGCTCGTCGAAGATGTTGATCTGCGGCAGATCGTGAGCCTGACCCATGGCGTAATCGTTGGGGTCGTGGGCCGGGGTGACCTTAACAAAGCCGGAGCCAAAGTTGGCGTCGACATGCCAATCCTCAAAGATGGGAATCTCGCGGTCGACGATGGGGAGCTTGACGGTCTTACCCACAAAGGCGGCCTTCTCAGGATCCTTCGGAGAGACGGCGACGCCCGTGTCGCCGAGCATGGTCTCGGGGCGCGTGGTGGCGACGACGATGTAATCCTGGCCGTTGACCGGCTCGGTCAGCGGGTAGCGCAGGTGCCACAGGTGGCCCTTCTCGTCCTTATACTCGGCCTCGTCGTCTGAGATGGCGGTGGTGCAGTTGGGGCACCAGTTGACGATGCGCTTGCCGCGATAGATCAGGCCGTCGTGGTACCAGTCGCAGAAGACCTTGCGCACGGCCTGCGCGTAGTCCTCATCCATGGTAAAGCGCTCGTTGTCGAAGTCGACGGAGCAGCCCATGCGCTTGATCTGCTCGACGATGATGCCGCCGTACTCGTGGGTCCAATCCCAGCAGGCGTCGACAAACTTGTCGCGACCAATCTCCAGGCGGCTAATGCCCTCACTCTTGAGCTTCTTGTCGACCTTGGTCTGCGTGGCGATACCGGCGTGGTCGGTGCCCAGCACCCAGCGCGTAGACTTGCCGCGCATGCGGGCCATACGGATGATGGCATCCTGGATGGAGTCATCGGTGGCGTGGCCCATGTGGAGCTTACCGGTCACATTGGGAGGCGGAATGGTGACGGTGCAGTCGCCCACGCCCGCGCGGCGCTTGTAGTAGCCGCCGTCGAGCCACTTCTGCAGGATCGCCGGCTCGTTGGTCGACGGATCATAGTTCTTGGGCATTTCTTCCATATATCTCTCCCTGTCCCGCCGGGGAGGAATGTAGGCCCGCCAGGGCCTACATTCCTCCCCTTAGGTATCGATTACTTCAGTCTGAATGACTTCGCTGAGGCTTAAACAAACACACAGAATAACACAGGTAGTTGGGGTTATTGCGCATATATAAAATAGCCTCCGACCGCGGGTGGTCGAAGGCTATTTGCAAACACGTTTTAGGCAGGTCTAGCCGTAGATGCGCTGGGGCTGTTCTTCGCCCTTTACAGCGGCTTCGGTTACGACGACCTTGGCTACGCCCTCCTCGCTGGGGAGGTCGAACATCGTCTGCTGCAGCACGTCCTCGCAGATGGCGCGCAGGCCGCGGGCGCCGGTCTTGCGGGCAAGCGCCATGCGGGCGATCTCATGCAGGGCGGCGTCCTCAAACTCAAGCTCAACGTCCTCGAGCTGGAACATCTTACGGTATTGACGCACCACGGCGTTCTTGGGCTCGGTCAGGATCGACACCAGGTCGTCCTCGTCGAGCGCCTGCGTCTGGGTGACGACGGGCGTACGGCCCACGAACTCGGGGATCATGCCAAAGGCGTTGAGGTCCTGCGGGAGCACCTGGCGCAGCAGGTCGTTCTCATCGACCGAAGTGGGGCCGGCGATCTCGGAGTTAAAGCCCACGCCCTTGTTACCCACGCGATCGGCGATGATCTTATCCAGACCCACAAAGGCACCGCCGCAGATGAACAGAATGTTGGTCGTGTCAATCTGCAACAGTTCCTGCTGGGGATGCTTACGGCCGCCGGTTGGCGGAACGCTGGCCACCGTGCCCTCAAGAATCTTAAGCAGTGCCTGCTGAACGCCCTCGCCCGAGACATCACGGGTGATGGAGAGGTTCTCGGCCTTGCGGGCGATCTTGTCGATCTCGTCCACGTAGATAATGCCCACCTGCGCGCGCTCAATATCGCCATCGGCGGCGTTGATGAGCTTGAGCAGGATGTTCTCCACGTCCTCGCCAACGTAGCCGGCCTCGGTGAGCGCGGTGGCATCGGCAATGGCAAACGGCACCTCGAGAATGCGCGCGAGCGTCTGGGCAAGCAGGGTCTTACCGGTACCGGTGGGGCCGAGCAGCAAGATGTTGGACTTGGCGAGCTCCACCTCGTCCATGTCATCGTCAAACTGGGCGCCCATGCCCGATGCCTCGTCAAAGGCGGACACCGCGGCACCGCCCTCGATCACGCGACGGTAGTGGTTGTACACGGCAACCGACATGGCGCGCTTGGCGTCCTCCTGGCCCATGACATAGGCCGAAAGCTCGTCATAGATCTCGTGCGGCGTAGGCACGTGCGTGATGACCTGACGGTCGTCCTCAAGCTCAAAGCCCTCCGTCTCGGGGTCAGCGGCGGGCTGGGACGCAGCCTGGCCGTGGTCGTTGAGGAAACCCGGGAGATTGCCGTTGCGGGCGGCGTCCATAAAGTCCGAAGCCAGCGACTCCTCCAGGATCTCGGAGCAGGCGGCGACGCACTCGTCGCAGATAAAGATGTTGGTCGGGCCCTTTACAAGGCGGCGAACCTGTCCCTGCTCTTTTCCGCAGAAGGAGCAGCGTATGGGGTTGCCGTTCTCGTCAAAGTTGTCCTGCATGTTACCTGCCATCCTAGGCGTCCTTCGCGGCGAGGTCGCGCGAGGTGACGATACGGTCGATCAGGCCGTAGTCGAGGGCCTCGGCAGCGGTCAAGTAGTTATCGCGCTCGGTATCGGCCTGGACCTTCTCGATGGGCTGGCCCGAGGCGTCGGACAGGATCTGGTTGAGCTCGCGGCGAGTCTTCTTGATCTCCTCGGCCACAATCTCGATCTCGGTCTGCTGGCCCTGGGCACCGCCGCTGGGCTGGTGAATCATGACCTTGGAATGCGGCAGGCAGAAGCGCTTGCCCTTGGCGCCGGCCGAAAGCAGCACGGCGGCCATGGACGCAGCCATGCCCACACAGATGGTGGAAACCTGCGGCTTAATGAAGTTCATGGTGTCCAGAATCGCCAGGCCGGAGTAGACCTCGCCGCCAGGCGAATTGATGTAGAGCGAGATATCCTTCTCGGCATCCTGGCTCTCAAGATGCAGCAGCTGGGCAACGACCAGGTTGGCGCTGACGGAGTTGATCTCCTCGCCCAAGAAGATGATGCGGTCGTTGAGCAGGCGCGAATAGATATCGTAGCTGCGCTCGCCGCGCGGCGTCTGCTCGATAACGTATGGCACGAGGGCGGAATCGAACTTAGCGATCATACGCATCTCCATTTCTCTTACGGACCAATAGTGGTTCTAGACAAACGTACGGTGCCCGCATGCTATGCATTGGCTGGCACCGTACGAAGCAACCGGATAACCGGCTTATAACTTTACCCCATCACGGGTGCGTCCATGCGCTCGCGGAAAAGGTGGCGAGAATTACTCGGCGTCCTTGGCGGTCTCGTCGACCTCGGTCACCTTGGCGTTCTCGACCAGGTGATCGACGGCCTTGGAGCGACGGATGGACTCGCGGACGGCAGGCATGCGGCCATCGGCGATGAACTCGGCCTTGGAAGCCTCGACGTCCTTGACGCCGGCCTTCTCGAACTCGGCGTTGACGTCGTCCTCGGTGACCTCAATCTTGAGCTCACGGGCAAGAGCGTCGAGCGCCAGGGACTCACGGGCAACGTCGTTGGCCTGCTTGTGCAGGTCGCCGATGAACTGCTCCATGGTCAGGCCGGAAGCGGGCAGCCAGGTGTCCAGCGTCATGCCGCGGGCAGCGAGGTTGGACAGGAAGTTCTGGCCAAGCTCCTCAAAGACGGACTGCTCGTAGTCGGCGTCCATCTCGTCAAGCTGCAGGCGCTCAGCGAGAGCGGAGACGCAACGGTTCTCCTTCTCGGCCGGCAGGCGGGAAGCCTTGTCCTGCTCGATCTCGAGCTTGATGGCGTCGCGCATAGCGTCGATGCTGTCGAAGCCAAAGTCGGACTTGACGAGCTCGTCGGTGAGCTCGGGGGTGTTGCGGACCTTGATACCCTTGACGGTGACCTCGACGGTGTGGGTCTCGGCCTCCTCGCCCTCCTCGACCTCGTCGGTCCAGGTGACGGTCTTGACGTCGTCAACGTTAGCGCCGATCAGGGCCTCGTTGAACTCCTTGGGGTTGCTATCGCTGCCGGCGATGAGCATGCGGCCCTCAGCGGCGAAGTTGTCGGCGTTCTCGACGGCCTTAAGGTCAACGGTCACATAGTCGTCAGCCTCGACGGCGCGACCCTCGACGTCCTCGAAGGTGGCACGGTAGTTGAGGAGCATCTCGACCTGGTTGTTGATCTCGGACTCGGTGACCTCCGCGGGAGGCATCTCGATCTCGACAGCGTCGAAGGAGGAGAGCTCGGCAGCAGGACGCAGGGAGAACTCGACGGTGTAGGTGTAGTCCTCGTGATCCTTGGCGAGGTCGAGCTCCTTGTAGTCACCGCTCTTGGTGGGGACGATGTCCAGCTCGTTGAGGACGGCAGGCTCGTTGGCGGCGATCAGGTCGTTGGTGGCCTGAGCGAGGGTAGCCTCGGCGCCAAGAGCAGAGTCGATGACCGGACGGGGAGCCTTACCGGCGCGGAAGCCCGGGAAGCGGTACTTCTTGGCGGTGTCCTTGTAGGCCTTCTTGATCGCGGCGTCGACGTCGGCGGCCGGGATGGTGACCGTAGCGGTGAGCTTGGCGTCCTTGACGTCAGAAGCGGTGATGTTCAACACGTTCCTCCTCATACTGCCCAGCTTATCTGAGGTGCTGGTACCTTTATGCAACAAAGCGTCGCGACGGCGGGAGCCGACGCAGGTGCGTTGGTGCGGGCGAAAGGACTCGAACCTTCACGGGAATCCCACCAGAACCTAAATCTGGCGCGTCTACCAATTCCGCCACGCCCGCATGAGCGCACAGACTAGGAATGATAGCAGATACGAACGGCAAGCGCACGCACACGTTTTACAGGCTCACGACCTCACCACGAGTGCAAAAGGCGGGACGAGTTGCCCCGCCCCGCCCATTACGACTTGTTCGCTGACCCGCTACTCCCCCAGCAGTGCCTTCTCCGGCGTGATCGGCAGCGAGCGGACCTGGTGGCCGGTGGCGTGTGCGACGGCCGAGGCCACGGCGGCGAGCGGCGTGTTGATGACGACCTCGCCGATCGACTTGGCGCCAAACGGGCCCGTCGGCTCGTAGCTCGGCTCAAAGGCCACGCGAATGCTGCCGATATCCAGGCGCGTGGGCAGCTTGTAGCTCATAAAGTTGCCGGTGCGCAGGCGACCGCGGTCGTCGTGCTCAACAATCTCGTAGAGCGCGTGGCCGATACCTTGGGCAATGCCGCCCTCGGCCTGGACGCGTGCGAGCGCCTCGTTGATCACGGTGCCGCAGTCAACGGCAGCGGCGTAATCCACCACGGTAACCTTGCCGGTGGCCTTATCGACCTCGACCTCGGCAATGCCGGCCATAAACGGCGGGGGCGAAACGGGCAGGCAGACAGAGGCGTGCGAGGTAAGCGCGTCGCCGCCCGCGATGTTCTTGACGCACAGGTTGGCAAAGTCGCGAAGCGTAAGGTAGCGACCGCGCTCGCGAGCGGCGCGCTCGTCGGACAGGCGCACGTACTGGCCGTCGAAGACCACGTCGGCGGCGTCAACGTCCCACATCTGGGCGGCCTTAGCGCAAATCTTCTCGCGCAGCTCGGTCGCGGCGTTCTTGGCGGCAAGGCCCGTCACATAGGTACCGGAGCTCGCGTACGAGCCAGCGTCGAACGGCGACACATCAGTGTCCACGCCGCGCACCACGATCTGCGAGCTCTCCACGCCCAGCTCCTCGGCGGCAATCTGCGCCAGAATCGTGTCGACGCCCATGCCATTATCGGTGGCTCCGGTGCCGATGGTAATGAAGCCGTCCTCTTCCAGGCGCATGTCGATGCCGGCGATATCCACGTTGGAAATGCCCGAGCCCTGCATGGTGAGCGCGCAGCCCAGGGCGCGCACGCGGTCGCCCAGGTCCACGGCCAGCGGCTTGTCACGCCAACCGATCATGTCCATCGCGCGCAGCAGGCAGCGGTCGAGCGCGCAGGCGTTGAGCTTCTCGTTGTAGTACTGCGGCATAACCTCGCCCTCGCGCACGATGTTCTTAAGGCGCAGGTCGGCGGGGTCCATGTGCAGCATGTCCGCGAGCTCGTTGACGGCGCTCTCCACGGCAAACTGGCCCTGGGTGGCACCGTAGCCGCGATACGCACCGCCGCGGTTGGTGTTGGTGTAGACGGCGTCCCAGCTAAAGCGGCTCGCCTTCACGTGGTTGTAAATGGGCAAGCTCTTGTGGCCCGAAAGGCCAATCGTCGTGGTGGCGTGCTCGCCGTACGCGCCGGCGTTGGACAACGTGTGCAGGTCGATGGCCGTGATGGTGCCGTCGTTCATGGCGCCCAGCTTAACGGTCATCTGCATCTGGTGACGCGAGTTGCCCGCAGTGATGGTCTCCTCGCGGGTGTAGCAGCAATAGCTCGGACGGCCAGTCTGCTGGGTCACGAACGCCACGAAGATCTCGCAGCAGCCTGTCTGCTTGGAGCCAAAGCCGCCGCCGATGCGCGGCTTAATGACCTGCACCTGCGACTGCGGAATGTCGAGCGACTGCGCGACCATGCGACGCACGTGGAAGGGCACCTGCGTGGAGGTGGTCACCGAGATACGGCCGAACGCGTCGGTCGTCGCGAAGGCGCGGAAGGTCTCCATGGGCGCGGTCTGCGTAGCCTGGCTGGTGTAGGTGCGCTCAACGACGATGTCGCTCTGGGCGAAGGCCTCGTCCAGATCGCCATAATCGCTGGTACCGCTGCACACCAGGTTGCGAGCAACGTCGCCGCCCTGCGGGAACATAAAGGTCACGTCGCCCTCGGGGTGGACCACGATATCGTTATCGAGCGCCTTGGTAAAGTCGAGCAGCGGCTCGAGCACCTCATAGTCGACCTTGATGAGCTTGAGTGCCTTGTCGGCGGCCTCCTCGGTCTCGGCGGCGACGATCGCCACCTCCTCGTTTTGGTAGCGCACCAGGTTCTCGAGAATCAGGCGGTCGTAGGGACTCGGCTGCGGATAGCTCTGGCCGGCGATGGTAAAGCGGCGCTTGGGCACGTCCTCGTAGGTGTAGACACCCACGACACCGGGCACCTTCAACGCGCGCGAGGTGTCGATGGAGCGAATCTTGGCGCGGGCATAGGGGCTGCGCTTGAGTTTGACGATGAGCGCGCCGGCGGGCACCATATCGCCCGTGTAGACGGGACGGCCCTCGAGCAGAGCCTTCGAGTCCTTCTTGGGCTGCTTGTGAGTGATCTGCTTGTACGCGACACCATCGGAGCTGGTGTTATTGACCGGCAGCTCGGGCATCTCGAAACCCACCTGCACGCCGGACTCGTTGAGAAAACGGACGATGGCGCGCAGCTGGCTCTCGTAGCCGCTGCAACGGCAGAGGTTGCCGGCAAGCTGGCGCGAGAGTTCCTCGCGCGTGGCGACGAGGCTTGGGTCCTCCTTGGCGGCGCGGGCAAGCGCCAGCACGTTCATGATGAGGCCGGGGGCGCAAAAACCGCACTGCTCGGCGCCTTCGGCAGCCATCGCGCGGGCCAGTGCCTCGGATTCGGCCTTAAGGCCCTCGAGCGTGGTGATGGTATGGCCCTCAACACGGGCGGCGGGAACCGAGCAGCTCAGCACCGGATCGCCGTCGAGCCACACCGTGCACAGACCGCAGTTGGTGGTCTCGCAGGCGCAGCGCACCGACGCGCAGCCCTGCTCGCGCAGCAGCGCAAAGAGCATGGTATCGGGGGCAATCTGAACCTTGACCTTGCGGCCGTTGAGTGTAAAGGAAAGATCGATGAGTTTGGCAGCCATTAGCGCACCTCGCTAGAATCGACGCCGGGCACGCGGCGGCAGGAATACTCGTCCGTGGCAAACTTAGGAATCTGCACGCACTCGAGCTCGCGGGCAAGCGCGGCCGAAAGCTCGATGCCGGCGGCGCGACGCACAGCCTGGACGGCAAGCGGGGCCGAGATGCGGCGGCGGTAGTCGGCCGAGCCCCACAGGTTGGTGCCGTAGCTCAGCGCGCGCACGGATGCGGCCAGGGCGCGAAGCTCGTCCTCGGAAGGATGCTCGTTGGTAAGGCCGCACGCCTCGCCCTGCAGCAGGGTCGCACGCAGCGGGCGGGCGCCCACGGTGACATGCCAGCTGTTGTCCCACCAGGCAGCGGTGACGTTCAGCGAGGGGAAATCGGTCGCGGCCTTGCGCACGGCCTCGTAGCTCGCGCGGTAATCATGCTTGACGACCACGACATGCTCGATCACGTCGCGCACGTAGCCCATGTCCACGAACTCGGCGAGCGGCACGCGACCGGCACCCGTCAGCTCAACATAGGAATCGAGCGCGAGGAAGGCGGAGAGAACATCCGAGAAGCCAAAGCGGCCGTAGATGCTGCCGCCAACCGTGGCGGTATTGCGCAGCTGCACACCCACGATGTCATGGACGGCGAACTCAAAGACATTGTTGACAAGCGCGTTGAGCCCGGCATGACGCTCGAGCTGGCGCAGGGTGCACATGGCACCGATGCGAAACTCGGTCTCGGTCTCCTCGATCTGATCGAGTCCACAGGCCGAAAGGTCAATCGCCGTCGCCACACGACGCGAACCCAGGCGCATCCAGATGCCGCCGCCCACAATCTTGTTATTGCGGTTCTTCTGCAAGAGCTCATAGGCTTCGGCCGCGTTTCCAACACGGACGTAGGTACCGAACTTGAGCACGTTCTCCCCCATCTCTTCACTTGTCCAGTACTTTTAAGTGTACCAAACGAGGGGCCGCACACCGTTTTAGGACAAAATCCACCTACCCATCCATAACTTGCGGTGAAATACGGACTGATTAGCCGTTCTGGGACGCTAAACAGTCCGTATTTCACCGCAAGTTATGAAGAGTCCTCCGGGATAGAAAAGGCTCCCAGCCGGATAGCTGGGAGCCTCATCACATGCTATGTCGAGCGAAGATTTAGCAGACGCCCTGGGCGAGCATGGCGTCGGCGACCTTCAGGAAGCCGGCGATGTTGGCGCCCATGACGAAGTTGCCCTCCTGGCCATACTCCTTGGCGGTGTCGTCTACGTTGTGGAACATGCCGCGCATGAGCTGCTCGAGCTTGCCGTCGACCTCCTCGAAGGTCCAGGACAGGTGCTCGGCATTCTGGCTCATCTCCAGGCCGGACACGAGCACGCCGCCGGCGTTGGCAGCCTTACCGGGCATAAAGGCGACGCCGTTCTCCTGGAAGCAGGTCGTGGCCTCGATGGTCGTGGGCATGTTCGCGCCCTCGCCGACCACCTTGCAGCCGTTGGCGACGAGCGCCTGGGCATCCTCGAGCAGCAGCGTGTTCTCGCGAGCGCAGGGCAGCGCGATGTCGCAGGGAAGCTGCCACACGCCGCGGCCGTCGCCCTCGTGCCACACGGCGTTGGGCTTCTCGTCAACATACATAGCGAGTGTGACGCCCTTGTCGTGGCCGGAGCGCTTCTTGTTATAGACATGCTCGAGCACGGTGTAGTCGATGCCGTCGGGATCCTCGACCCAGCCGTGGGTGTCGGAACAGGCCAGCACCTTGCCGCCGAGCTGGGCGACCTTCTGGACCGCGTAGATGGCGACGTTACCGGAGCCGTGAACGACGACGTTCTTGCCCTCGAAGGAGTCGCCGCGGCTCTTGAGGTACTCGTCCACAAAGTAGGCCAGGCCGTAGCCGGTGGCCTCGGTACGGGCGAGCGAGCCGCCAAAGGAGAGGCCCTTGCCGGTAAGGACGCCGGTCCACTCGTTGGTCAGGCGCTTGTACTGACCGAACAGGTAGGCAACCTCACGGCCGCCAACGCCCAGGTCGCCGGCGGGAACGTCGGTGTTGGGGCCGATGTGGCGATAGAGCTCGGTCATGAAGGACTGGCAGAAGTGCATGATCTCGTTGTTGGACTTGCCCTTGGGGTCAAAGTCGGAGCCGCCCTTGCCGCCGCCCATGGGAAGGGTGGTCAGGCTGTTCTTGAGGATCTGCTCCAGGCCCAGGAACTTGAGCATGCCCAGGGTGACCGTCGGGTTAAAGCGCAGGCCGCCCTTGTAGGGTCCAATGGCAGAGTTGAACTCGACGCGATAGCCGCGGTTGACCTGAACCTTGCCCTGATCGTCGACCCAGGGAACACGGAACATGACGATGCGCTCGGGCTCGACGAGGCGCTCCAGCAGGGCGGCCTCCTCGTACTCGGGGTGGGCGTCGAGCGCCGGCTGAATGGTGCCAAGGATCTCGGTCGCGGCCTGGATGAACTCAGGCTGCTCGGGATAGCGGGCCTTGAGCTCTTCGAGAACTTTCTGCGTGTAGCTCATGCTTCCTCCAATGATGGGAAACGAAAAATGTTGGTCGCGGCACCCTATGCGCCGCGAGCTTTATCGTGTATGGATAATATCGCACTGTTGCTGCAAAGTTTCGCATAAGCCGATGAGCAGATGTTTCATTTTGATTACGATGCAGGTAGAAGCGTTTTTGAGCACCTGATGAACAAATCGCGTGTTTCGAAGCTGTTTCGTCAACGTGTTCCAAACCACCACATTGGGGACAGGCACCTTTGTGGTGGTGTGGTAGTTAGAGGACGAGTTGATGGTAGTCGGCGGGGGTTATGCGGCCTTCGGTGGCAGCGCGGAAGGCGGCGAGCGCATCGCCGGAGAACGGCATGGCCCAGCACAGGCCGCAGCCGGCGGTGATGGAGCCGGGCAGCGGCATGATGCGCCCGGGCACACCGGCGGCAAGGCACAGCTGCTCGCATTCCATCACATCGAAGGTGCTGTCAAACGACACGATGATCTTGCGCTCATGGTCGAGGGCATCACCGGACGGGCCTTCGCGGTGTGCCTCACGATACGCCGCGGCGGCCGCTTCCTCTTCCGCAGTATGTCCACAGCCACCGCAACCACAGGTACAGGGCTCGGAACCATCGCAAGTGCAAGGCTCTCCCGTGTCGGGGCAAATATCGTGAGACATGGCAACTCCAATCGTCTAGGCGAGTAACTCGGCCGCCGCAAACTCCTCGGGCGTATTGACGTTCTCGAAGCAGAGCGTCGAGCCCGCGGCCTTAACGATCTGCGGCTCATCCATATAACCGGCCTGAACGCGATTGATCAGGCAGCGAATGCGTTGGCGGTCGCAGGAGAGCAGCTCTTGGGCAACCGGCGCACACGCGTCACGGCGCCAGACGGCGCAAAGCGGCTCAATCCCCCGCTCCTCGCGCGGCACGCACACATCGAGCGCCTCGGCCTCAACATGATCGGCAAGCGCGCCGATGAGTTCCGGCGAGACAAACGGCATATCGCAGGCGACGATCGCCACGAGCGGCAATCGGGCCGCGGCCAACGAGCTCGCGATGCCGCGCATGGCACCCGCCGGTCCCTCAAGATCCGACACTATTCGCGGCACCAGACCGCCAAACGCGCGCTGCTCAAGATAGACAAGCTCGCTGGGACGCGAAGTCGTCACGACTAACTCGCCGGCAACTGGCGCCAGCCGACCCAGCACGCGCTCGATGAGTGGCTCGCCGCGAAACGCCATGCGCGCCTTATCGCAGCCCATGCGCGAGGACATCCCGCCCGCCTGGACGACACAAGAAAGATCGGCCCGTCTTACGGTAGTCATACGGCAAACCACCCCCATCGGCATGCTCAAAACCCGGCACACGAAGCCAAATACCGTCGCCGATAAAGCGAGCGGCACGGCAAACCCATGCAAAAACAAAACAGCGCCTTTGCGGCACGCAGCAAGACCGCGAGCACAAAAGCGCTGGTAGCGTGTGGCGGGAACGTATGTGAATCGAACACATCCAAGACGTTTTGCACGCCTCGCAACGGTTTTGAGGACCGCGGAGCCCACCGGAGCCCATCCGTTCCCAAGTGCGGCGATATTTTACCAAACCGAAACGGCTCCATCCCAAAAAGACGAGCAAGAAGTTGCGGTGGAATAGTTCCTGTTTTTGCTGCCAAAGCCCCCAACTAGGAACTATTTCACCGCAACTGAGGAGGTGGGGCGGGGAGGCCGATCTAGCGCAAGGACCTCAGGCCGCCGGCGTCCTTGTCGAGCACCGTAAAGCGCACGGCATCCAGGTGCTCCAAGATGCTGATGGCACGTTTGCGCGACACGCCCAGAGCCTCACGCAGCACGCTCGTGGTGGCAGCGCCGCCGGCTGCCTCAATGGCGGCGGCGACGAGCTCACGCGCATGGACCTCGGCGGAGGCAGACAGGGCAACGTCGCGCTCGACCTTAACGATCGAGCGATTGAGCGAAAGCTCGCGCAGGGCACGCGTCATGGTGTCGCGATCGAGCTGCAACTGCTCGCCCACTTCGGGCAACGTCGGTGCATCGAGGCCGGCTTCGTCCAGCAAGGCAACGATACGTTCGCAGGCCTCGCGCACCACACGCGCCGCGGCGGCAGCGGAGTGCGGGTCGAATACCTCGGCACCCTCGGCGGCACACACGCCACGCGAGCAGCCCTCGGCAATCAGAGCCGCGGCAACGCCATCATCAGCGGCAGGCCACGCAGCATGGGCAACGGCGCCGGGCGTAAAGCCCGTCTCCTTGGAAGACGCCGCGTGCATGGCTGACAGGGTCGCCGCCAGTGCATCCATCGCGGCGTCGAGCACCACGGCGTCCGCCAAGTAGTCCGCATCACCCACAGCAAGCTTGCGAACAGAGCCCTGCGACACCAACCCGCGCAGTGCGGCATCGACCTCGCCTACACCAAGATCCAAAGCGTCGGTAACATCAACCGCCGTAACCGGCAGCATCTGCAGCGCCAGCCAAGCGCCCACACCGCCCGCGGTATCGCCGGACTCAAGCGCCACAAACAGTGCGCGCTCTCCGGCAGAAAGCTCGCGCGAGCGACGGCAGCGCGAAAGCAGCACGCGCCCGCCACCGATGAGCATAACGGGCGAATACGACAGCACCACGGCATGGTCTCCGGCACACAGCGGCAGCGGCTCCTCCAGGCGCACCTGCACGGTACGGGTCTCGCCCACCGCCATGGGGGCCTCACCCTCCAAAAGCATGATGCGGCCGACGACCTCGGCCGTGCCGGCCATCACATGCACGCGCGCGCCCGACTCGAGCACGCGCGGCTTGGTGCCCTCGCGGCCCAGGTAGGTGAACGTCATCATAAAGCGCAACGTCTGGCCAAAGCGGTCCGCCACGCCCAGCATCTCGCCACGGTCAAGCGCCGCGACACCGTCACCAACTAGGTTGAGCGCCACACGCTGACCAGGCAGTGCGCGCGGCGTATCGCCATGCACCTGAATCCCGCGCACGCGACAGACCGTACGCGACGGCAAAGCCATCAGCTCGTCGCCCACCGCAACCGGCGCATCGTGCAGCGTTCCCGTTACGACAGTGCCGACGCCCTTAATCGTAAAGCAGCGGTCAATCGGCAGGCGCGGCGCGGCATCGGTGCGCTCGGCACGGTCGCGGCAGGCATCCCAGCAAGCGGCAACCTGCTCGTCGAGCGTAGCCAGCAGGCCATCGATCCCCTCGCCGGTCTTGGACGACACGGGCACAATCGGCGCGCCCGCAAACACGGTACCCGACAAAAAATCATCGACATCGAGCTCGGCAAGCTCGGTCATCTCGGCATCGGCCAGGTCACACATCGTCAGCGCCACCACCATATGCGTGACGCCCAGCAGCTCCAGCACGTGCACGTGCTCGCGCGTCTGCGGCATTACGCCCTCGACGGCAGAGACCACCAGCACGGCAACGTCGATGCCTGTCGCACCCTGCACCATGGCGCGCAGGTAATGAGCATGACCCGGCACATCGACCAGGCCGACGATCTTGCCGCTCGGCAGCGCCAGCTCGCCAAAACCCAACTCCACCGTCATGCCGCGACGACGCTCAACCTCCAGACGGTCGGGATTCTTACCGGTCAGTGCCTCGATCAGCGCCGACTTACCGTGGTCGACGTGGCCCGCCGTGCCAACGATAACGGGGCATTCCACCAACGCTTCGGCCTCACTCATCGGCGCACCGCCTTCTCAACGCATGCGGCAAGCGTCGACGCCGCCGTCTCGATATCGCGGTCACCCACGAGCGTGCGCACATCAAACAGGACGCGATCGTGCGAGGCGCGCGTGACGACCGGCGTGTCGAAATCTTGGACGAGCGAGCGCTTGAGCGCGTCGACAGACAGGCGCCCGTCGACCGGGCAGACGGCCACGCACATCGTGGGTAGCTCGACGGTAGGAAGCGAGCCGCCGCCGGGAGTCGACGACTCCTCGACGATTTCCACCTGCACGGCGCGCGGGCAACCCGCCTTATCGAGGCCCGCCACCATTAGCTCGCGCAGTTTGCGTGCGCGGCGCTCCAGATGAGCCTGCGGAAGCGTGAGCATGTTTAGCACCGGCACCTCGCGATGGGCCACATCCGCCCCATCCATGTAGATGCGCAGTGTAGCCTCGAGCGCCGCCAGTGCGAGCTTGCCCGGGCGCAGGGCACGCATAAGCGGATGCGACCCGCAGGCCTGGACCAGATCGCGACGGCCCATGATAATGCCCGCCTGTGCGGCGCCCAGCAGCTTATCGCCCGAGCACGACACGATATCGAGCCCCGACGCCACCGAAGCGGGCGTAGTCTCCTCGCCGCCGCGAACCAGGATGTCGTCAGGCAACAGCGCCCCCGAGCCCTGGTCTTCATAGAACAGCAGGCCGTGCTTATGGGCCAGCGCGGCGAGCTCCCTTGAGCTCACTTCCTCGTGAAAACCCTCGATGCGATAGTTGGAAGGATGAACCTTCAGGATCATGGCCGTTTCGGACGTAATGGCGCGCTCGTAGTCGCCCAGATGCGTGCGGTTGGTGGCGCCGACCTCGACGAGTTTGGCGCCCGAGGCCGCCATGACGTCGGGAATACGGAAGCTGCCACCGATCTCGACGAGCTCGCCACGGCTGACGATAACTTCTTTGCCCGCGGCATGAGTCGCCAGCACCAGCAGCACCGCGGCGGCATTGTTGTTGACGACCAGCGCATCCTCGGCACCGGTAAGTGAGCGGATCAGTTGCGCGGCGTGCTCCTTGCGCGACCCGCGCGAACAGGTGTCGACGCTGTACTCGAGCGTGCTGTAGCCGCGCGCAACCTCGGCCACGGCTTTGGCGGCCGATTCCGCGAGCGGGGCGCGACCTAGGTTGGTATGGATGACCACACCCGTGGCGTTGACGGCAGGACGCAGGCTCGGCAGCGCAGAGCGATGCGCACGCCACTCGATGGCCGAAGCAAGGTCGCGCTTAGAGCGCGGGGCGGCACCGGCGCGAATGGCGGCGCGCTCCTCGTCGAGCTCAGCCGTGACGGCGGCATGCACCACCGCGTCGCAGGTCTCCCCCGCCGCCTTCACTACCGGCCACTCGGCAAGCAGCTCGTTGACGGAAGGAATGGCGCGCAGGCGGGCGCGCACCTCATCGGACATGTTCTGGCTATCGCTCATGTGCAGCCTTTCAAAAGAAACGTGGATCAGTCGAATACATCAGCTGAGTCAATTACTCGTTATTATCCTCGCGCACCGCGATCTTTTCCACGCGAACGGCGTTTTCCTGGGTGAGCGCGGCACCCGTCAACGGATCCCAACGCAACGGCGTGTGGTCGAGCGGGCCCACGCCCAAGGCTTGAGCGTCACCGGCATCGCGGCCAAACGAACGCCCACCGGGGGCGGCCGACGTAAAGATGCACGCCGGATGCAGATACGGCGTCGTCTCCACGCGCACGCGGTCGCGGCCCATATCGCTCACGAGCTCAACGACCTCGCCGTCGGCGATACCCATGCGAGCGGCGACATCGGCATTCATCTGCACGGCATCCAGGTCCGATCCGGCCTCGGCGGCACCTTGGGCCGCGAGCCTGCGCGAGGTATGCGACTCAAAGGGTCGATTGCCGCTAATGAGGCGAAACATCCCCGGGCCAGGATCCACCATCGGCGCGATCCAGTTGGGCACACGACCCATGCCGGCTCGCTCCCATACGTCGCTTGCCAGCGCAATCTTGCCGCCGGCAAGCGGAATCACCGGCTCGCCCGTACGCGACGACAGCGCCACGCCCGTATCGGCCCAGCCGCGCTCCTTGAGCTCGTCTAGTTCGATCCCGAAAGGCGCCACCTGGGCAGCCATCAGATCGTCGGATGTAAACCGGAAGTACTCGCCCACGCCGCACGCCTGCGCCAAACCGGCAAAGATCTCCCGCCCCGGTCTCGTGTCGTCATGCAAAATGGGCAGCACGGCGTTGCGGTAGAACACGCGCGAATCATTGGCACCCACGACCGTTCCCACGCCACGGTCGGCCTCCAGATACGTCACATCGGGCAGCACGAAGTCGGAAGCGCGCGCTGTCTCGGACCAGCGAATATCAATCGTCACGAGCAGGTCGAGCTGCTGCAAGATGCCCAACCAAGCCTGCGCATTGCCATAGCCAGCACCGGGGTTACTGGCATAGACGATGAGCCCACGCAAATCGCCGGCCAGAATCGACTGGCCGATGGTCGTGCACAGACCGCGCACCGGATCGACCAGTGGATAGCGCTCGGACCCCAGCTTGGGCTCGCGCGGCACCGGCGGCGTCGCAAAGCGCGTGGGATCGAGGTCGCCCAACACAAGCGGCGTGGGCGGATTGAGCGCGCCACCCGCATGTCCAATACAGCCCAGCAGCACATCGACCAGGCAGATAGCACGCGCGGTCTGGGTGCTGTTGGCATACGCAATGCCGATGCCACCATGAAAGCCAGCGTCCACCACCGCAGCAGGCGCCGCCACAGCCAAATCACGCGCAGTCGCACGGATATCGTCCGCCGACACGTCGCACATCGACTCGGCCCACTCGGGCGTCCAAACAGCAGCCGCCTGCGCCAGCTCGTCAAAGCCCGTGGCATGGCGGGTCACGAACTCGTGGTCATACAGATCCTCGGCAATCAAGACATGAGCAATACCCAACAGCAGCGCCAAGTCGCAGCCCGGACGCACGCGCAGCCAGCGGTCGGCAAGCGCGGCCGAGCCACTGCGCCGGGGGTCAACCACGATAATCTTCGCCCCGCGCCGGCGTGCATCGTTGAGTGCGTCAACGGCTCCCATCGTCGACGAATCGACAATGGAACGCCCCAAATACATGATGCAATCGGTATGTGACAGGTCGGAGGCGGGGCTGTAGCCCAGGCTGTGTTCCCAACCGGTAAGTCGGCTTACCTCACAGGCACCATCGGCACCGTACACGTTGGGCGAGCCCAGCGCATGCATAAAGCGATACGCCCAGTAGCGGTCGAACGAGGGAACGCCGAGCGTCATGCCCAGCGCACGCGGACCATGCCCGTCGACAATCCCCCCAAGGCGCGCTGCAATCTGCGCGAACGCCTCGTCCCACGAAATCACATCGAACCCCGAGCCATTAGTTCGTCGGCGCATGGGGTGCACAATGCGATCGCGCTCGTCAAACGGCATTGCCAAGCGATGCCGTCCGCGGGCGCATAGGGCACGCGCCGCGCACGGATGCCCCGGCACCGGCAACTCGGCCACCACACGCCCATCCTCAACATGGGCCGCAAAGGCGCAATCGGCATAGCATCCCCCGCATGTGGTCACCACGGCGCGACCGTCACGCTTCACAGCAGATGCCATCTCGATTACCCCTTTCATCAGCCAAACACAACAGGCCAAAAGCCCGGCAACGAACCTCAGGCCCAAAAAGCCTCCCGCACGGCAACGCCCCGCGGGAGGCCCAACGTCAAACAGACGGTACTTTACGCCTCGGACTTCTTGGCGTAGATAAACCAGTAGCCGAGCGCAACCAGAACCGCGCCGCCCACGATGTTGCCCAGCGTGGCGGCGGACAGGTTAAACGCAATACCCGCGGCGTTGAGCGCATCGGCGCCGGCGACGTCGGCACCATAACCGCATGCATGCATCACGGCACCCATGGGCAAAAAGTACATGTTGGCAACGCAGTGCTCAAAACCGCAGGCCACAAAGGCGGCGATGGGCAGCAGAATGCCCACAACCTTATCGACCACGGTCTTGCCGGCGGTACCGATCCACACGGCCAGGCACACAAAGATGTTGCACAGGATGCCGCGGAAGAAGATCGTCACCCAGTCGATCGTCACCTTGCCGGCGGCAACGCTCACCATGGAATTGGCGACCGCCTCGCCGTTGAGCTTGTAAATTCCGGCCATGTACACCAAAAAGACGATGAACAGGGCACCGACAAAGTTACCGACCCATACGACGACCCAAGCCTTGAGCATCTGGACCAGGGTGATCTTTTTGCTCTTGAGCGCGCAGACCATAAGCGAGTTACCGGTGAACAACTCGGCGCCACACACCAGCACCAGCACCAGGCCCAGGCAAAAGCACAGGCCGCCCACGACGCGCTGGGCGCCCCAGCCCAGCGTGCTATCGCTCAAGAACACGGTAAAAAACAGGCCACCGAAGGCAATAAACGCACCGGCGAACATTGCCAACAGAAAGGCCTTTGCGACCGGCAGGTTAGCCTTGGTTACGCCGGCGGCCTCGGTTTTGGCCTCGATCGCGGCGGGCGCCAGGCAATCGGGAGCGGGGTACTCCACCTTGGAATCTGCCATGTCAATCACTTCTTTCCTAATCAGCAGGGACAAGCGCTCCTATTGCTCTTGCCCCAAGCGGACAAAGTGGGAAAAGTCGTTGGCGGCCACGGCGTCGTACACGGCGTCGACGGCCTCAAAGACCTCCGGGGACATGGGGTTGTAGAACTCCGTATCGCCCGGCTGAATCCCTATGAAGACGATATCTTCGCACGATTGTTCAATCTCTTCGATCAGAATCGACAAAGGGAGCGAATGCGTGGTGAACATCGACTTGCGTGCCACATCACGCTTGTCGAGCAAGCGGATGGACCCGACGGGCAGCGCCATGTCGGCGGCATCGACCAAGACCAGACGCGGCGGACGCTCGCGCTTGACCTCGATGATGTCATCCTCGGGCGTTTGGCCTCCGTCGATGGTGTACCAACCGGCGATGGGCGCGTCCTCCATCTTTTTGGAGAGCACGGGGCCGGCGGCATCGTCGGCACGTAGCACGCTTCCCGCCGTGAGTACGATACCCGCAAACGGGGCGCCGTTCACACGTCCATCCACAACGCGACCCATTACTGCAACCTTCCCGTCAGATACACGCCCGACACATCGCGCACGCGCTCAACCAGATCGCGGAACTTCATTAAGAACGCGACCTGCTGGGCATGCAGGCCAAAGTCGTCGTCGAACACCGAGATGCCGGCCTTAGCCGACCCACGAAAACCGCGCTCGTCGAGCAGCGCATCGCAGGCCTCGAGCAGCGACGGCACCGCCGCCTTGTCGAGCTGGCACTCGCCAAAGGAGCGGATGGCTTCGAACTTGGTCTTGGCCTCTCCCTCCGGCAGCGCGTCGACGAGCGAATAGAACACATCCACCGGCACCGACAGGCGCGGCTCAAAGCAGTCGAGCACGCCGGTGTGGTGGCCCACGGCGAGCGTGTAGTACAGCACGTCGCAGGCCTCCTGGGGAACGTCTTCCTCGGTCTCCACAAACTTACGCGTGAGCTCATAGAAGACCACCTGGTCGGGCGTATGGCCCAGGCAGGGGTCGGCGACGCCCTCGGCGGCCTCGTCGCTTGCGCGCGAGGCATCGCCAAAAGAGCCGCCGAGCATACCGGGGCCCGCAAAGTAACCAGAGCGGTCCGTGAGCTCCATCTAGCGACCTCCGGCCAGCACCAGATCCTGCAGCGCCGAGTACACCTCGACGCGGCGCGGATCGTCCTGCTTGTCGATGAGCAGCGCCATGGCACCGCGGATATCGCCCTTGGGCGCACCCTCGAGCGTGTCCATAAACTCGTTGGCCAAATCGCGGCCGTAACGGTAGCCGCTCATGGCGCGAGCCTCGCGCTCGATGGCCACGCGCAGCTTGTACGGCACGCCGGGGTGCAGGATATCGGCCTGCTCGCCGGCGGCCTCCACCGTGGTCTCGGTATGGAGCTTTTGGTCCAGCAGACCGAGCGCCATGGCAAAGCCGTAGACGGTCTGCGCGGGGCTGGGCGGGCAGCCGGGGATGTAGACGTCGACCGGCAAGATCTTGTCCGTGCCGCCCCAGACGCAGTAGTTGTCGTAGAAGATTCCGCCGGTGCAGCCGCACGCGCCATAGGACACCACGATCTTGGGATCGGGTGCGGCCTCAAAGGCGCGCAGGGCCGGCATGCGCATGGCACGCGTCACGGCGCCGGTGTACAGCAGCACATCGGCGTGACGGGGCGAGGGCACGACCTTGATGCCAAAGCGCTCGACGTCAAAGACGGGCGTGATGGAACCGAAGATCTCGATCTCGCAGCCGTTGCAGCCGCCACAGTCAACGCGGTAGACGTACACCGAGCGCTTGATCTTCTTAAGAAGGGTCGCCTTGGCCTTCTCGATGCTCTCGTCGAGCTCGATCTTGGTCGGGCGGTACTGAAGCCGCTCGGGCAAAAGCGTGGGTTCGGCCATGGTTACTCCTCCTTCGTTTCAAAATCCATGATGATGCCCTCGACCGGCGCCGGACCGGCGGGAATCTCGGGCGCATCGGGGTTGAGCTCGCGGTCGATATACTCCGGGTTCACGCCGTGGCCGCCCAGATACTCCATGCCGGGGCCCTGAGGCTCACCGGACGCAAGCGTCTCGTTGGCAGCCATGCCGTGCGCGTTGCCGGTCTTTACGGCCGATGCGGCGCGCAGGGCGTCGAGCTCGCGCTTGCACTCCTGGCACATACCGACGGTACGGGCGGCCTGGATGGCCTCCATGCCGCCGGTCTTTTGCAGCAGGCGCTTGGCGTAGTCGATCTCCTTATGCGGGGCAAACGGCTTGCCGCAACGCGAGCAGTGCTCGAGCGTGTAGACGCTCTTGCTGGTGAGGTCGTCCTTGCTCATGACGGCCAGCTCAAACTCCTCGGTGAGCTTGATGGCCTCCATGGGGCAGGCCTCCTCGCAGCGGCCGCAGAAGATGCAGCGGCCGTAGTCGATCGACCAGGTAATGGTATCGGCCGCAAGGTCGGTGTCCATGCGAATGGCATCGGCCGGGCACGCCACGCCGCAGGCACCGCAGGCGATGCAGAGCTCGGCATTGTGCTCGGGCTTGCCGCGCATGTCCTTGTTGGTGGGGAACGGCGCAAACGGGTACTTGACCGTCGCGTCGCCGGCCTTGGCGTTTACCTTCCAAAGCTTCAGCATATTAGAGCGCCTCCTCATCGAGCGGAGCGGCCACGGTGCCCTCGCCCGCAAGCGGCGACTTGTCGCGCCAGACGTTCTCGAACTGCTCCTTATCGAGCACGTGGTCGCGCTTGGCGGCGACATCGGTCACCGTTACGCGGTCGGTGCAGGAGTAGCACGGGTCGAGCGAGCCGACGATCAGCGCCGCGTCGCCCACGGTGTTGCCGCGGAACATGTAGCGCAGGACCGGCCAGTTGCTGTACGTGGCGGCCTTGGCGCGCCAGCGGTAGCACTTCTGGTTGTTGCCGAGCATGGCCCAATGCACGTCCTCGCCGCGCGGCGCCTCGGTGGCACCGATGGCGTACTTGTGCGGGGTGTACTCCCAATCCGTGGTGAGGATGGGACCCGACGGGCAGTTCTCGAGCATGGTCTCGATCATGTCGATCGAATCGTAGACCTCCTGGATGCGCACGGCGGTACGGCCGAAGGCATCGCAGGTGTCGGCCGTAGCGGCGTGCATCTTTTGGACATCCGGATCGGCATAGCCGTCGAAGGGATGATCAAAGCGCACGTCGCGGGCATAGCCCGAACCGCGCATGAGCGGGCCGACCGGCGAGAAGTCGCGTGCGATCTTGCGGTCCAAGATGCCGATGCCACTCGTACGCTCAATAAAGTTGGGCGTCGAGAGCAGCACGTCGACGAGCTCTTGAACCTCGGAGCGCAGCTGGTGGATGGTCGTGAGCGTGGAGAGCTTCTGCTCGGCCAAAATGTCGCGACGCACGCCGCCGATCACGTTGAGGCCGTAGGTCTTGCGGTGACCGGAGAGCTTCTCGGCCAGGTCCATGGACTTCTCGCGGACGCGGAAGAACTGTTGGAAGCCGGAGTCGAAGCCCGTGTAGTGCGACGCCAGGCCAATGTTGAGCAGATGCGAGTGCAGGCGCTCGACCTCGAGCATGATGGCGCGGATGTACTGGGCGCGCGGCGGGACATGAATGCCCTGGGCGCGCTCGACGGCCTCGGCATAGGCCACCGAGTGGGCGCAGCCGCAGATGCCGCAGATGCGGTCGGCGAGGAACGTCACGGCGTCATAGTTCAGACGCGTCTCGGCGACCTTCTCCATGCCGCGGTGCACGTAGAACAGACGGTAGTCGGCGTCGACGATCGTCTCGCCCTCGACGAACAGGCGGAAGTGGCCGGGCTCGTCGGAGGTAATGTGCAGCGGGCCCATGGGGACGAGCGTGGTCTCCTTGCCCTTGGTATCGGCCAAGAACTCGTAGTTTTCCATGTCGCTCGCGGGAGCGGGACGGAAGCGGTAGTCCATGGAGTCCTTACGCAGCGGATACAGGCCGCTGGGCCAATCGTCGGGCAGCACTAGGCGGCGACGATCGGGCAGACCCTCGGGGATCAGGCCGAACATGTCGCGCAGCTCACGCTCGCCCCACACGCAGGCGGGGACGAACGGCGTCACGGACGGGAACGTCATCTTGGCGGGATCAACCTCGGTGCGCACGGTCACCCAGCCGGGATCCTCCCCCTCCATGGAGATGACGTAGTACACGGCGTAACGGCCGCACAGACTGCGCTCATCGTTACCGATGATCACGGGAATCCAGCCGTAGCGCTCGTAGTACAGGTAGTGGACGGCCTCGGGCAGCTTGTCCTGCTTGACGGTAATCGTCAGCTGGTCCTCGCACTGCCACTCGACCTTCTCGATGCAGCCCGGAACGGCGCGGCGCAGGGCCTCGACATGGCTCTCGCAGCGACGGGCATACACCTTGTTCTCAGTTTCAATCATTCGTTACTCCACCTCGCTCTGAGCGGTCTCGGTACCGAACACAGCGCGGTACATCGGCGTCGCGTGAAGTTCCTCGGTGCTCTGCTCGAGCACGATGCCGGTCGCGGTCTCCACACCGTGCACGAGGGGCAGCGGGGTGGCGATGCCAAACCACAAGATCATGACAGCCAGGATGATTTCGGGGATAAGCATGAGCACCGGGGCCTCATGCTTATCCATGCCCTGGGGCGCATGACCGAATACCGACTTGAGTGCGATGCGGGTGAGCGCGGATATGGCCACGGTAAGACCGAGGGCGACCACGACGACCAGCCACATGGGACCGGCGGTAACACCGGCGACAAAAGTCAGGAACTCGGAGATAAACATGCCAAAGGGCGGGAAGGCACCAAGACCGAGCAGCGCCAGGACGGCGAGCGTGGCGGTTGCGGGGGCAACCTCGACGACACCCTGGATCTTGGCCAGGCTACGCGTGCCAAAGGCGTGCTGAATGTTGCCGGACACGCAGAAGGCAAGCGTCTTGGTAAAGCCGTGGAACACGCAGTGCAGCAGGGCCGCGGCGATACCCAGCGGGCCACCGATACCCAGGCACAGGGCGATAACGCCCACGTTCTCCACAGACGAGTACGCAAAGCGGCGCTTGAGGTCGTCCTGGCGGAACATAGAAAGTGCCGCTACCAAAATGGACAGCGTGCCGACGATCAACAGCAAAAGCTGCGGATACTCGGCGCCCACGGCCTGGATAGTAAAGCCGTAGAAGCGCATGATCACAAGCATGGCGCACTTAAGCAGCACGCCCGAGAGCAGGGCCGAGACAGGGCTCGGGGCCTGGGAGTGGGCATCGGGCAGCCAAGTGTGCATGGGGAACAGGCCGGCCTTGGTGCCAAAGCCGATCACGACAAATGCAAAGGCGAGGCGCATGAGCGTCGGGTCGAACTGGTCGGCATACGGCAGCACGCACGACAGGAATGCGGCCTCGTGGGCGTTGGGAATCACGTCGGCGGCGTTGGCGTAGATCAGCAGCGTACCGAACAGGCCAAAGGCCACGCCGGCGGTGCAGACCATCGCATACTTCCAAGAAGCCTCGAGGGCCGTCTTGTTCTTGTAGATACCCACGAGGAACACGGTGGAAAGCGTGGTTGCCTCCACGGCAGCCCACGTGAGGATCATGTTGTTGGACAGGCACGCGAGCAGCATGGTGAACACGAACAGGCTAAACAGCGCAAAATACTGCTTGGCGCGCTCGGCGGGCATGGAGCCCTCCTCGATATCGGCCTTTACATAGGGCAGCGAGAACAGCCCGGTAAGAAAACCGATAAAGCCGATGAGCAGCACAAAGATGGCACCCAGCGAATCGAGGTGGAACCACAGGCCAAGAGCGCTCGCGGTTTCGCCGCTCATAAGGACGTCACCGGCCGTCATAATCGACAGCACCAGGACGGCTGCGACGGAGACCAGGTTGAGACCGGCAAACACGTTATAGGACGTGTTCTTGGGCAAAAACGCCATGACCAGCGAGAACACCAAAGGAGTCGCGAGCAGGGCGAGAATCAACGTTTCCATGGACTACCCCCTCAGCTCGGACAGGTCGCGCGCATCGAGCGAGTGGGAGTCGTCCCAAATGCGACGCACGACGATGGACATGATGATGACGGCAAAGATGGCGTCGGTGGCGATACCGATCTCGATGATCTCGGGAGCGGTGGGGGCCAAAAGCGCGAGCGTCACGTGGCTGCCGTTTTCCATAAGGCAGTATCCAAAGATCTGCTTCATGATGTTGCGCTGCGAGATGATGCAGGTAAGGCCCACAAAGAAGTGAGCGAAGCTAATGGCGAGCGCAGGCGTTGCGACCTCGGCCGTGGGCAGGCTGATCTGCGTCACGACGGCAAAGCAGATCGCGACCTCCACGGCGATGATGCAAATGGCCCACGCGGGCTTAAGGCCGGCCTTGAGCGATGCATCGCTCGGCTCGCCCATCTTCTTATATGCGCGGTTGAGGATATAAGGAACCAGGACGACCTTGGTGATAAAGGCGGATCCGGCCCACATAAGCAGCTCCTGCGCACCGGTAGTGGCACCGAGCGTAGCGAGCAGTCCCACGAGCACCAGCGACTGCACCGCATACCAGCGGATGGCGTGCTTGATGTTCTTGGAGACGACCACCATGGTGGACGTGACGATCAGAAGGCCGCCAAGGATGTTGACGATCGAATAACCCATGTCGTTCTACCTCCTAACCGATCCAGCTGGCCGAAAGCGGGCCGCTGACGATGACCATGATGATGAGCACGATGAACACGAACGCCATCGCGCGGGGAAGCGGGGCTCCCGCAGCGACCTCTTCGCTCGGCTCGCCGGGCAGGCAATAGCCCATCCACTTGAGGAACCAGGCGAAGGTGGCGACGGTCTCGGCAACCATGATGCACACGAGCACCAGGATCGCGACATTGCCGGCACCCACAGAGAAGCCGCCGGCGATGATCTGGAACTTCGAGAAGAACGTGTTCATGGGCGGCACGCCGGCAATAGCGAGTGCCGCGACACCAAAGCCCACGCCCGAGATCGGGTACTTCTTTACGATGCCGCGAAGCTTGGGCAGCATACGCGTGCCGAGCGTAAAGGAGAACGAACCGGCGATCAGGAAGAACAGCGTCTTGGCGAAGGCATGGTTAAAGATGTGGCACACGGCGCCATCGAAGGCGAGCTGGCTACCAAAGACCGAAAGGCCCAGACCAAAGAACACGTAGGAGAGCTGGGCGATCGTGGAGAAGGCCAGCAGACGCTTCATGTCCTTTTGCGGCAGGTACATAAGGAAACCAAAGAGCATGGTGACCATGGCGTCGATAATGGCGACCCAGCCCACAATCTCGGGAATCTCCCCGGCAGAGACGAGCGCACGAGCGAACACGCACACGCCGACCTTGACCATCGAGGCGCCATGCAGGTAGGCCGAAACAGGCGTCGGCGCCTCCATGGCCGAAGGCAGCCACATGTACATGGGGACCTGTGCGGACTTGGCCCAGGCCGCAAACAACACGAGCAAAAGGACGATAGCCTTGAGCTTGGCGTCGAGGCCGGCAATCGCGGTGATGGCGAAGGTGCCGGTGTGGGCAAACACGATGGCGGCACCCAGATACAGGCCGAGTGCACCGATATGCGTGATGATCAGAGCCTTCATGCCGGCCTTCTTGGCCGTAGGCGACATGTAGTAGCTAATGAGGCCCCAAGAGCACGCACCCGTGATCTCAAAGAACACGAGCTGGCCCAAAAGGGTCGAGCTGTACACGAGGCCGGCCATGGCGCCGATGAAGGTCGCGAGGTACGCGTAGAAGCGACGACGCGGCGCGTCGGGATGCTCACGGTTATTCTCGCTCATATAGGGAATCGAATAGATCACGACAAGCAGGCCGATACCCACAAAGGCGGGCGCGAGCAGCGTGCTCATACGATCGAAGGTGAATCCCATGACGAGGGTCTGCCCAAACGAGATCAGGGGGACCTGCGTGTCGGGCATGCCGGCGCCAGCGAAATTCGCGGCGAGGGCGATGGTGCAGACCGTCGAGACGGCGGCACCCAAAACGCTGAACCACTTGGCGTACGGACGGGGGAACAGGGCGACGAGCACCGAGGCCACCATCGGGGCCGCGATAGCGACCAAGCCGAGAAGGGACAGACTGACTGCAAATGACATTGTTTCTCCCTTCTCCTACACGCCGACGACCACGAAGACAAACGCCAGAACGGCGATGCCCACGACGGCCCAGGTCTGATTGCCGAGCACCTTAAAACGCGAGCGCGAGCAAGAGTTCTCGATCACGCCGCACACGACAAAGTCGATCAGGCACTTCACCAGGAAGATGACCGCGCCCAGAACGGCGGCGGCGCCCACGGTCGCGGGCTCGCCCCAGGGAACGAAGATCGCGCAGAACCAGGCGACGACCAGGACCTGTTTCATAGACATGGCAAGCTTGGCCATGGCGAGCGACGGGCCGGAAAGCTCGGCGAGCGGGCCTTCCTGAAGCTCCTGCTCGGCCTCGGCCTGGTCAAACGGCAGCTTGCCGAGCTCCATGTAGCAGGCAATCGCAAAGGCGATGCCGGCGAGGATCACGGCGACCGGCGCGTCGATGGCGCCCGTCATGATGTGCTGGCCCATGGTGGCGATGTCGGTGGAGCCGCAAACCAGGGCGGCGGCAAACAGCGCCAGCAGCATGGACGGCTCGATGAGCACGCTCATGAGCAGCTCGCGAACGCCGCCGATACCGGCGTAGGCGTTGGACGAATCCACACCGCAGAGGGCGAAGAAGAAGCGGGCGAGCGCCAGGCTGTACATGATGGTGATGGCGTCACCAAAGACCGGAATGGGGCTTTGTGCCGTAAAGAGCGGCAGACCCATCGCGAGCATAAAGGCGACGGCGAAGAACAGCGGCGGCATGATGCGCAGCGCAAAGCTCGCATCCTCGCTTTGGGACTCGGGGCGCGCAAAGAGCTTGGCCAGGTCGCGATAGTCCTGCATGATACTGGGGCCGCGACGGTTGTGCATCTTGGCGCGGATCACGCGGCCGAGACCGGAGAAGAACGGCGCGACGGCCATGACGACCACGCCCTGCAGAACGGCAAGTACGATGTTGTTCATGCTCTCCCCTCCTTAACCCATTTGCACGGCGAGCACGAGGAACACCACGAGTGCCGCGACGATGTAGCAGATATAGATGCTGTAGTTGCCGCCCTCGAGCTTAGTCGCGAGGTCGGCGAGCTTCTCGACACCCTTATGCGGGGCATCGACGAGAACCTTGTCGGGTACGGGCTCCACAGCCTCGGCCACACCGGTGAGCTTCTGGAAGAAGTGCGCGATGGACCAGCAGACGGCCGTGCAGCGGTCGCGCAGCGTGTAGAGCGGCTGCATAAACCAGGACACCTCGGAGGCAAAGGTCGTGGCCACGACGGGCATATGCTCGTTGGGAGCATAGCCGCATGCCCACGGCTGGGACTTCTGCACCTTGCCGACGGTCTTGAGCTTGCGATAGCCGCAGGCAAGGCCGACAAGCACCACGAGCGCAATAGCGATCGCGGGCGTGGAGGTGGCAGCGCCGGAGTACTGGTTCATGAGTTCCATGCCCTCGGCGGCAAACACGCCACCGTACGGATGCAGCACGGACGCGGCGACATCGACCAGCACGGGCGCGATCACGGGAGCGCCAATGCCCAGCACGACGCAGATGGCCGCGAGCAGGCCCTGCGCAAACACCATGGGGGCGGGAACCTCCTTGGCATTGGCCGCAGCCTCGGAACGGGGCGCGGAGGCAAAGGAGACGCCATAGGCCTTGACGAAGCACGTGACAGCCAGCGCGCCGGTAATGGCAAGCGCGACGGCAGCGAACACGGCCACGATCATGACGGCCTTGTCGCCCTGCATGGCGGCATTAAACAGCGACTGGTAGGTAAACCACTCGGAAACAAAGCCGTTAAAGGGCGGGATGGCCGAGATGGCAAGCGCGCCAACGAGGAAGCAGATGGCCGTTGCCGGCATACGACGGAACAGGCCGCCCATCTTCTCCATATTGCGCGTACCCGTGGAGTACAGCAGCGCACCGGCGCCCAGGAACAGCTCGCCCTTAAACATCGCGTGGTTAAACGTGTGGTAGAGGGCAGCCATCAGAGCTAGGACGGCGATGCCGACAGAGTTGAGCGCCATGGCGGCCATGGAGGCGCCGACACCGAGCAGAATGATGCCGATGTTCTCGACGGAGTGATAGGCCAGCAGACGCTTGATGTCATGCTCCTGCAGGGCGAAGGCCACGCCGAGGACCGACGAGATCGCACCGAAGACCATGACCATAAGGCCCCACCAGACCTGAACGCCCGAGGCGGAGAGCAGGTCGAGACCAACCTTGAGGATACCGAAGATACCGATCTTGATCATGCCGCCGGACATGAGGGCCGACACGTTGGACGGCGCCTCGGGATGCGCCTTGGGCAGCCAGCCGTGCAGCGGGATGATACCGGCCTTGGCGCCAAAGCCAAAGAAGGCGAGCACGAAGCACACGGATGCGACCGCGGGGCTAAACTGTGTGACGCGGAAATCCGCAAAGGCAAAGGAGCCACCGGCGAAGTTGGTCATGGTGAGGAAGCTCGCCATGATGAGCACAAAGCCCACGTGCGCGATCACAAAGTAGAGCCAACCACCGTGGATGGAGTTCTCGTTCTCCTCGATCACGACCAGGAAGTACGAGGTCAGCGACATGAGCTCAAAGGCGACCAGGAACCAAAACACGTTGTCGGCGGTGATGACGAGCATCATGGACGCCACGAAGGTGTTAAAGAAGAAGCCGGCGCGGCCTTTTTTGCCCGGGTACTCATCAAAGTAGTTGAGACCGTAGATCGAACCGGCAAACGCGAGCACCGAGATGAGCGCCACGAACAGGCCGGACAGCTGATTGAGCAGCAGCTGGAAATGGGCAAACGGGAAGAACACGATGGTGTCGACCGACGTGACATCGCCCAGCACGGCCTGGATACCGGCCACAAACGAAAGCACCGCGGCGACGGCGCCGATAAGGCAGCCGGCGGTCTTGGCGGCGTTATCGGCCTTGATCAGCAGAACCGAGGCGAGCGCACCGATGCACGAGACGGCAAGCGATGCGATAAACAGCGTCATGCTATCCATTCTTTACGCTCCCTTCTGCTTTCTCGGACAAGCCCTGGGCCACAGCGGTAACGTCGACGACCGGACCGTTTTCGATCGAGCGCAGGCGCTTGGCCTCGTCGAGCTCGCGATCGGCCGCGCCGCCCATGACGGTCAGCGCCTTGGTGGGGCACGCCGCCACACAATGCGGGCCGTCCGGATCGAAGGCGCACAGGTCGCACTTGACAGCGCAGGTGTACTGGCCGGGAGCCCACGTAAGAAGGCTGCTCAGGGACTTAGGATACGAAGGCGTCGGATCGCACATGCCTGCGACACCGGCGATAGACGTGCCATCGGGATGGATGGCTCCGAAGGGGCACGCGATGGCGCACAGCCTGCACCCGATGCACTCCTGCTCCTTGACGTGGATGCGGTCGCCATCGTGCTCGATGGCATTCACCGGGCAAACCTCGGCGCAGGGGGCACCCTCGCAATGGTGGCAGGCAAGGGCGGCCGAAATACCGCCGGTCTTCACGAGCGCCAGGCGCGGCGTATCCTGAAGACCCTGCATCCGGTGGGCGTCGGCACAGGCGGACTGGCATGTTCCGCAGCCGATGCACCTCTCCGGGTTGATGTCGATGAAGCGGTTCATCCCCACTTCCTTTCAAAATAACGGGCCGGGCTCCCGAACGTACGGGACGCCCGGCCCAAAAAGCCAACGAGAACGGGACTACACGATTTGGTTCACGTGCGCCTCGTCGTCGAACTTGGCGGCGCCGGGCTCAACGTCCTGAGGAGCGGCGGCGTCCACCAGAGCCTGCTTGAGCTCGGTGTACTGACGCTCGACCTCGCCCTCGGCCCAGACCTGGTCGGCGATAGCGTCGACCTGGCAGGCGGAGAACTTGTCCTCGGGCGTGTGCGAGACCGGGTCGACCTTGTGCATGGTCAGCTCGTTGCACTTGCCGATCCACCACTGGTAGGTCATATAGACCGTGCCCTTGTTGATACGGTCGCTCACGTCGGCGCGGCTGTATACCTGACCGCGGCGGCTGTGAATCGAGACGATGTCGCCGTTCTTGATGCCGCGCGCCTGGGCGTCAGCGGGATTCATGCGGACAAAACCGGGCTCATCGGCAAGCAGCGCCAGCGTCTTGCAGTTGCCGGTCATCGAACGGCAGCTGTAGTGGCCGACCTCGCGGACGGTGCACAGAATGAGCGGGTACTCATCGTCGGGAAGCTCGGAGGGCGCCTCCCAGTCGTGCGCCATCAGGTTGGCGCGGCCGTCCTTGGTGGTGAACTTGCCACCAGCGAACATGTCGGGCGTACCGTGGTCGTTCACATCGGTGCTCTTGACCGGCCACTGGGCGTAACCGCCCTCGGGAGCCATCTTCTCGTAGGTCGCGCCCACAAAGTTGGGGCACAGGCTAATGCACTCGTTCCAGATCTGCTCGGTGTTGTCGTAGTGCATGGGGTAGCCCATGCGCGTGGACAGGTCCGCGAAGATCTCCCAGTCGTGGCGGCACTCGCCCTTGGGCGGAACGGCCGCGTCAAAGTGCTGGAAGCTACGGTCGGATGCGGTAAAGACACCCTCGTGCTCGCCCCAAGAGGTAGCGGGCAGGATGACGTCGGCGAGCATGGTCGTCTGCGTCATAAAGATGTCCTGGCAAATGAACAGATCCAGCTCGGAGAGCGTCTTGCGCATACCGGCCGAATCGGGCTCGGTCTGCACCGGGTCCTCGCCGTAGTTGTAGAAGCAGTGCACCTTGCCCTCGTCGACCAGGTGGCCCAGATCGGTGAGCTTGTAGCCCTCCTCGAGCGGGAGCTTTTCCTCGGGCACGCCCCAAGCTTTGGCAAACTTGGCACGCACTGCGGGGTCGGTGACTTTCTGGTAGCCAGGGTACAGGTTGGGCAGCATGCCCATATCGCAGGAGCCCTGGACGTTATTCTGACCGCGCACGGGCGCGAGGCCGGAATTGGGTTTGCCGATCTGGCCGGCAACGCAGGCGATGGAGGCGATGGTGTGCACCGTCTTCAGGTTCTGCTTCTGCTGGCATACGCCCATGCCCCAGCCAATGATGGCAGAGGGCTTCGCCGTGGCGTACATCTCGGCAGCTTGGTGGATCAACGCGGGCTCGACACCCGTGATGTCCTGTACAGATTCGGGAGTGTAGTTCTTGATGGTCTCCCACCACTCGTCAAAGCCGTTCGTGTGCTCGGCGACGAATTCCTTGTCGTAGAGGCCATCGTTGACCAGACAGTTGGCAAAGGCGTTGAGGAACGCAACGTTGCAACCGTTCTTGATCGGAAGGTAGAGATCGGCGATACGCGCGGTTTCGATATGGCGCGGATCGGCGACGATGATCTTGCAACCCTTTTCTTTGGCTCGCACGATACGCCTTGCGACGATGGGGTGCGAATCGGCAGGGTTATAGCCGAAGAGGAAAATGCAGCCCGCATCCTCCATACCGGGGATGGAGCATGACATGCAACCTGAACCAACCGTGTCCATCAGACCGAGGACAGTAGGGCCGTGTCAAGTACGGGCGCAGTTGTCCACGCTGTGGGTGCCGATGCACGCACGCGTAAACTTCTGCATGACGTAGTTCGCCTCATTGCCGCCGCCTCGAGAAGAGCCGGTGGTCATGACAGCATTAGGACCATATTCGTCAATTATGGCCTGCATCTTAGATGCGGTGAAATCCAGTGCCTCGTCCCAGCTTACGCGCTCAAGATCCGCGCCCTTAGTGCGGCGGATCATCGGGTGCAGTACGCGAGGAGTCAAGATCTTGGTGTCGTTGATGAAGTCGTAGCCGCTCATGCCCTTAAGGCACAGCTCGCTCTGGTTGGTGATGCCGTTGAGCGGTTCGGTGCCCACGACCTGGCCGTTTTGGACCAGGAGGTTAAACTGGCAACCGGCGCCGCAGTACGGGCAGATCACTTTATGCTTCTCCATGACACCCTCCTTCCTTTTTCTGCTACCGAATGCTCGGTACTTATTTGACAATCATTGGGCTTGTCGCCCCAACGCTTACGCCTCGTTTTCGATGGTGGCGCGGGCACGCTCGGCAGTCAGTTCTGCCAGGCGCTCCTCGTCTACCAGGGTGAGGCCCTTGGTCGGGCACGCCTCGGCACACGCCGGACCGCCGGGACGGTCCACGCACAGGTCGCACTTGAGCACGAAGCTCTTGGTCTGCGAACCCACGCGAACGTCGCCCATCAAGACCGGAACCTGCGTGGTCGCCACGCTCACGGCGCCAAAGGGGCATGCCATGACGCAGCTCTTGCAGCCGATGCAGTTGTCCTCGTTAACGCCGATACGATGGTTCTTTGGATCAAAGAACAAGGCGCCCGTAGGACAGGCCTTCGCGCACGGGGCATCCTCGCAGTGATGGCAAGCCACCGGTGCGGAGATCTCGTACGTACGCGTCACGCGCAGGCGCGGCGCGGCGATGTTGCCGGGGATGTCGTGCGCCTCGATGCACGCCGCCATACAGGTTTGGCACCCAATGCAGCGTGAGGAATCGGCTACGACTCGTTTATTGCCCATGTTGTTCACTCCCTCCTGAATCCCATGCCGGAGAGACCCTGTCGACGTTGCCCCGGACCGCCCGTGGTCCGGCATCGGCGTATCGAGTGCATGCGGCGAAACAGGCACTTCGATAGAATTCCTCCAACGATATACAGGTTAAATATACGCAGTTGCAGGTGGCAAACTTGAGCATAGGCCCTGCAATACGGGTGTATTGCAGGGGTTTTGGCAGGTTGGAATTATTCTCTAGAAGCTATAAAGGTGAGTGTATTACATGCGTACATCCAAGGGAGATTTCACGCTCGTTTCTGAAGGATGTAGTACGTTTGTAATATCGTTTACACTCAATTACTCTAGTGCAATAAAGTAGTGGTTGTAAGATTGGCTATTATTAGCCGATGTTGTATTTGACTATTCAAATTGCACGCTCATTAAGGGAGGCCAGTGATGTCATCGACTCAAAAACGAGCCATCCTGCAGGTGCGCATTCGCGAGGAAGACAAGCAGCATGCCGAACGTCTCTACGACGCCATGGGCACATCGCTCGCCGAGGCTGTCCGTCTATTTGTCGCGCAGAGTATTTTGATGCGCAAGCTCCCCTTTCAGCCGGTCGCCGTGCGCTCCAAGGACGGCACGGCCGCCTATGGACTGCTCAAAGCATATGGGGACCCCAATCGCCGCTCCGAGGAGCGCAATGCCTGGATTGAATACCTAGCCACAGAAAGCGACGAGTCGGTTTTGGGTCCCGAGGAAGTAGATATCCATGAGTAGCACCATCATCGACGAGACCGTCATCCTTCGCTACCTGCTTGACGACGACGAGGTCCTGTCACCGCGCGCCGCCAAGGTCATCGCCACGCGCACCGCACGTGTCTACCCCGAAATCATCACGCGCGTCGTGGTCACGCTGCGCGACGTCTATAAGGTTCCCCGCGTTGAAATTGCTGCGGCCATGAAAAGACTGCTCGATGACGTCATGGTCGACGAGCCCACCGTTGTCGCCCTTGCCGTCAAACTCTTCGGCAAGACCCATATGGACTTTACCGACTGCCTCCTCGCAGCCCGAACCGCCATCTACAACGATGATGTCGTGAGCTTTGGCAAGCCCATCATCCAAGGCATGATCGATTACCGCCGTAAACGCCAAACCGCCGCCGACGCCCGCAGCCGAAGCACCGACTCCACCATCGACAAGCTCCGCCACCACGGTCGCCACTAACCCCATCCCTTCTACGTCGCGGCGAAATAGTTCCTTGATTTGGGGTTATTAGGCTTATTCGGGCTTTTCAGAAACTATTTCACCGCAGCTTAGGTGGGACGTGGGGCGACATCGATTCCGTCACCCCGTACACTTACGAAAATGGCTCTGGTCCCAAAAGCAACCAGAGCCATTCATCTATCTTATGGAGCGGGCGACGGGAAGTCCAAGGGTTTGCTTCGCAAACCCTTGTTTCGCTGCGGGTCATTGGCCCTTGCGTGCTGCGCTGGAAAATGCTCACGCATTTTCTCAGCTTCGCACCCTGCCGGGTTCGATTCCCGTCGTCCGGCACGCTTATGAAAACGGCTCTGGCACCAAATGGTGCCAAAGCCGTTAAAACTATCCTATGGAGCGGGCGACGGGAATCGAACCCGCGTCATCAGCTTGGAAGGCTGGGGTTCTACCATTGAACTACGCCCGCAAGATATGGTCGGGACGACAGGATTTGAACCTGCGACATCCTGCTCCCAAAGCAGGCGCGCTACCAAACTGCGCCACGTCCCGAAGGTGTTGAGCAGCTAAGGTCTAAACCTTGCGTGTCCCAAAGCGAAGGAAATTATAGGGGAGACTCCCCGCCTGTGCAAGCATTGATGCCTTAGCTCCTCGAATGTGCAACAAAACGACTATGGAGCAGGCCGATCACAAACGCCACCACGGCAACCGGCGCCCACGCGGCACCGATATCCGCCAATGGCAGCGCATCGAACGGCAGCCACGCGCCCGCAAAGAACGCATCGCGGACCGAGGTGATCACGCTCTGCACCGCGACGACGCCGCCGACCCAAACCCACACTTGCGGATGCGCGTCGCAAAAACCGTGCACCAGGCCCATCAGCACCAGCACGATGGCAACGGGATACAAGGCGTTGAGCATGGGCACCGAGAACATAAGGATCACGTCGAGGCCCACATTGGAGAGCACGCACGAAAACGCTGCGAACACAAAGGCGAGAACCGCAAAGGGACGGCGCATGGCCTCCTCGGGCGCCTCCGCTCCCCCATCGAACACATACGTTTCGCAAAAATAACGCGAGCAGCAGCTGATAAGGCCAATGCACACGTTCATGCAGGCGAGAAAGAAGATGGCGAAGACCACGACCGTGCCGGCAAGGCCAAAGTGCATGGAGGCAGAGCGGGCAAGGATGGCAGCGCCGTTGGAAGCGTCGGGCATCACGGTGCCGAGCTGCATACCGGCAAGGGCCAAACCGCAGTAGATGACGGCCATGAGCACGCCTGCAATCACACCAGAACGCGAAATCTCAAAGGCCACGCGCTTGTCATCGGTAACGCCCAACTCATGGATGGTCTCGGCGATGATGATGCCGAAGGCGAGCGACGCGAGCAGGTCCATGGTCTGATAGCCAGTCAGAAAGCCCTGCACGGCGGCACCTGCATCGTAGGGAGCCTGAGGCGCGGCAGCCGGCCCCAGCGGCGAGATCACGGCAGCACCCACGACCAGCACGATGAGCGCAATAAGCGCGGGGCCCGTTATGCGACCGAGCACGCGCGTGATGACACCCGGACGCAGCGTGAGCGCAAACGCGACGATAAAGAAACCAACGGCAAACACCAGGCGAGCCGTGCCGAGCGAAACACCCTCGGGTAGCAGCGGCACCAACATTTCGAAGGCCGTGGAGCTCGTGCGCGGAATAGCCAGGCACGGGCCGATGGCCAGATACACCGCCGCGACAAAGAACTCACCAAACTTGGGGTGCACGCGGCCGGCAAGCTCGCGCGCCGTGCCGGCGAGCGCGACGGCGATAAATCCCATAACAGGCAGACCGATAGCGGCAATCAAAAAGCCGATCATGGCAAGCGGCGTGGCTGTACCGGCCTGAAGTGCCAGCAACGGCGGAATGATGAGGTTACCGGCGCCAAAGAGCATCGAGAACAGCGCGATGCCGACGGTGACAACATGGTCGGAGCGCAGACCGCGCGGGGCGGATGAGGCCATAGGCACACCTTTCGGGTCGAAACAAAAACGGGACGGGCAAAATACCCGTCCCGCAAGTATATACGCTCTAGCAGGCTAAATCGCGCAAAGCGTCAATCGCAGTATCGACTTCCTCATCCGTGTTGAAATACCCAAACGAGAAGCGAACGATACCCTGGCGCTCGGTCCCGAGCGCGCGGTGCATGAGCGGAGCGCAATGGGCGCCGGGGCGCGTCGCAATTCCCCACCCCTGCATGAGCGCGTCCGAGATCTCGGCCGAATCGATATCGCCCACGTTGAGTGAGACGATCGCCGAGCGCACGGGCTGGTCAAACGCACCGTAGAGCTTAATCCCCGGAATCTCGCGCACGCCAGCGAGAAAGCGATCAGCCAGCGCTCGCTCATGTGCCGCAATCGCCTCGACCCCGCCTTGCGCCTCGATAAAGTCGAGGCCGGCAGAAAGTCCTGCGATGCCGTGACCGTTGAGCGTGCCCGCCTCCAGGCGCGTGGGCCACTCCAGCGGCTGCAGCTCATCGAAACTGTGTACACCGGTGCCGCCCACGGCCCAGAGCGCCACGTCGACACCCTCCGCCACGGCCAGGCCGCCAGTCCCCTGCGGACCCATGAGCCCCTTATGGCCGGTAAAGCACACCACGTCGAGCCCCATGGCGCGCATATCGATATGCGCCGTGCCGGCAGACTGCGAGGCATCGACGATCGCAAGCGCGCCGACCGCATGGGCCATGGCGGCCACGCGTGCAATGTCGACCGCGTTGCCGGTCACGTTGGAGGCGTGCGTCACTACCACGGCACGCGTACCGGGCGTGACCAACCGCTCAAGCTCGTCATAGTCGAGCGCGCCGTTCGCGTCGCAGCCCGCATGCTCAACCATCACACCCTGCTCCGTCGCCAGGCGATTGAGCGGGCGTAGCACCGAGTTGTGCTCGAGCACCGTCGTGACCACGCGGTCGCCGGGGCGCACCACCCCGTTGATGGCGGTGTTGAGCGCCGCCGTAGAGTTGGGCGTAAAGCACACATGGTCCGCCCTCGGGCAACCCAAAAGGCGCGCGAGCTTGGCACGGCAAGCGTGAATCGTACGAGCGGCATCGAGGGCACCAGACGTGGCACCGCGCCCGGCATTGCCAAGCGAGCACATCGCCTGCGTCACGGCATCGATGACCGTCTGCGGCTTGTGCATGGTCGTCGCCGCGTTATCCAGGTAGATCATCGCACGACCTCCCACATATCGATCACGGTAAAGCCCTCGGTGGGAACGCCTGCCGCGGCAAGCTCGCCGCGTAGCAGTTCCTCATCTGCAGGCAACGCCTTCCACGCCAGACCGCAGCCGGCAGCGACCTCCCCGGGCACGGGAATCGTTCGCCCGGGAAGGCCGCGCTCGATGCACAGGGACTCGCAGCCCATGGCGGCCGCCGTGGTGGGAAACGTGATGACAAGCGCCGGGCGCTTCTCCCTCATGGCAACTCCAACCAATACGCTACGGGCGCACGACGCGCACGGCCTGCTCCATCTTCTCCACGATCACGTACATGTTGGTGACCTCGCCCACCGCGAGCTGGTCTTTAATGCCATAGTGGTCCAGGCAGGTGCCGCAGGTGAGAATCTCGACACCCTGCTCCGCCAGGCCCTTCAGGTCGTCGAGCACCGGCGAGCCCTCGACGGTGAGCTTGGCGCCGCCGTTGTAGAACAGCATGGTCGCGGGCAGTTCCTCCTGCTGCGTCACGGCAAAGATAAACGCCTTCATGAGCTTGTGGCCCAGCTCGTCGTCGCCACGGCCCATGCAATCGGTGTAGACGGAAATGACGAGTTTGCCCTTGCCGGCGTTGGCGTCGCAGAAAGCGGCACCGTCCTGCTCGGGGTCCGCAACGGCCACGGCACCGGCGGTCGTGACGGTCACGTGCCACTCGGCGTCCGAGATCTTCTCGACCGAGGCCGTGCAGCCCTTCTCCTGCGCCATCTTGGAGATGTTCTTGACGGCGGTCTCGTTATCGACCGAGGTCACCACGGCACCCTCGCCATCAAGCTGTTTGAGTGCCTTAAGCGTCTTGACGACGGGCAGCGGGCAGGCATCGCCCATGGCATTGACTTCAATTTTGGTAGACATAGCAAAATCCTTTCGAAAGAACCGTTCTAGAGAACGATAAACAGTTACATAAGCGTGCGGGCTAGCGAACAACGCGGACGGCAGGACCGCCCGGCTCCGCCTCGCACACGCGCCCGACAACGGCGGCGATACGTCCTTCGGCATGCAGACGGCGCGCAAGCTCATCCACATCGGCAGCAGGTGCCGCGATAAGCAGGCCACCAGACGTCTGTGGATCGTACAGCGCGTCGAGCATACCCGGCTCCAGGTTCTCGTCGGCAGCCACGCGCGGGCCAAAGAAGTCCTGGTTGCGATAGGAGCCCGCGGGGATAATGCCCAGACGTGCCATGTCGAGCACCTGATCAAAGAGCGGCACCGCCCCCGACGCAAGTTCAATCTGCACGCCCGAGCCTTCGGCCATCTCGCACGCGTGCCCGATCAGACCAAAGCCCGTAATGTCGGTGCAGCCGTGAAGCTCAAGTCCCTCGGCCAGACGAATCGGCGCCTCGTTGAGGGTGCGCATCGAGTCAAACATGGCTGCGGCCTCGTCACGCTCGATGAGCTCGCCCTTAATAGCCGTGGTGATGATGCCCGAGCCGATCGCCTTGGTCAGCAGCAGAACATCGCCCACGCGTGCGCCGCTGTTGGCGAGCATGCGGTCGAGCGCGACAAAACCGCTCACGGACAGACCGTACTTGGGCTCGTCGTCGTTGATGGTGTGACCGCCCGCGATGGAGCAACCCGCCTCGACGCACTTGTCGGCGCCGCCCGCCAGAATCTGACCGGCAACCTCAACGCCCAGACAGCTCGGAATGCACAGCAAGTTCATAGCATGGCTCGGCCGCCCGCCCATGGCGTAGATGTCCGACAACGAGTTGGCTGCGGCGATCTGGCCGAACAGATAGGGATCGTCGACCATCGGCGGGAAGAAGTCGACGGACTGCACGAGGCCCAGGTTTTCGCCAACACGAAAGACACTCGCATCGTCGGAGGTATCGAAACCCACGAGCAAGTTGTCGTTATGCACATTGGGTAAATCGCCCAGGACCTGGGCGAGGGCTCCGGGAGCCAACTTAGCGGCTCAACCGCTCGCGGCAGTCATAGACGTGAGCTTAATCTGATCGTCAGCCATCGATACCTCCTCTCATCGGTCAATCATTTTCTCCCAGTATACGCATGAATGCGAGCCTGCGACGGATGCATTAATTGAGCGCCTGTGCGCGAATCGCCGCGCCGATGGCACCTGCAAAGCGGGCCTGGGGCGAGGTGGTGACCGGCGACCCCAGCAGCGCGGCCAGCCGCTCCACAACGTAGGCGTTTTCGCACAGACCACCGGCCAGATAGTACGGGGCGCCCGCTGCCTGCCCGGCCATAGTGGCCACGCGCGACACGACACTCTCGATCACGCCGCGCGCAATGTTCTCACGCGGCTCGCCACGACCGATCAGGCTGATGACCTCACTTTCGGCAAACACCGTGCACATGCTGGATATCTTGGTAGGCTCGCCGGAACGCGCCAGGTCGGCCATCTGCTGCTGGGAAATGCCTAGGCGGTCGGCCATGATCTCCAAAAAACGCCCCGTGCCGGCAGCGCACTTGTCGTTCATGGCGAACTTGGCCACGCGGCCGCCCTTGAGTTGGATGACCTTGGTATCCTGGCCGCCCACGTCGATCACCGTGCCCTGCTCGCCAAACAGGCGAACCGCACCGACACCGTGGCAGGTGATCTCGGTCACGACCTTATGCGCATAGGGCACGGCAACACGGCCGTAGCCAGTCGCGACCACGCGAACATCGTCCCCCGTCACGTCATAGCCGGCTGCAGCGAGCTCACCGCGCAGACGCTCGGCTGCATCGACCGAGGAGAACCCGGTTGGCTGTACGCACGTCCACGCCACCGAACCCTCCCCGTCGACCACAGCAGCCTTAGCCGCCGTAGACCCGATATCGATCCCGATCCCCATCATGGCTCTCTCCCAATCTAAACATCAAAGGTAGCGGCGCGTTCAGGCGCCTTAGCTCTAGGTTTCTCAGGTGCCGGAGGTTGCCCCGAAAGAGGAGCGCAGCGTACTTTGGTACGCAAGCGACGGTTTGAGGGGCAAGATCCGGTGCCTGAGGAAGCTAGAGGGTTTCGATGAAGGCGGCGATGCGCGTCTCGATCTGGCCCATGTCGCCGTTGCTGTAGTCGGTCTCGATCTTCATATACGGAATACCCGCACCCTCGACGGCCTCCTGCATGTGCGCACTCTCCACGTTAAAGGTGTGGCACGCCTGGAGCACGCTCTCCACTACGCCATCGACATGATACTTCTCGCACATGGCCAGCGTGTTTTCCATACGGCCGTCGTTGGGCGTCATGACCGAGCAGTTGATGTCAAGGTAGCGGTCGGAGATGGCGCGCAGGATATCGGGAGCCTCCGGGTCGATCATCATGGCCGCCGTGCGCTCGCCCGAGCAATCGTCCATACACACGACCACACCGCCGTTGGACTCGATGGTGCGACCGATCTTGTTGATTACGCCGCCCACCGGGCAGCCGGTGATCAGAATGCGCTTGGCGTCCGCCGCAACCGGGCGCTCGCCCGCGTCGTAGGCCTCGCGCAGCTTGGCAACCTTTTGCTCCAGCTGCTGCGTATAGGCCTCGATATCAAAGCTGAACGTACCGGCAAACATAGTGCTCATCAGGTCGACACCGCTCATGGCCGCAGGCTGGTTGGCCTGAAGCGCGAACATATCGAGCTGCGCCGCACGCAGGCGATTGCGACGACGGACGGCGGCGCGCAGGTCGTTATCAGTAATCGTAATGCCGTAGAAGCCCTCGAGCTCCTCCTTGAGCAGGCGGCACTCCTCGTACCAGCCTTCACGCTCGTAGGCGCGATCACGACCCTGCGGCAGGTGCAGAATGTGCGTACGCTTGAGCTCGTTGAGCAGCTCGTACATCTTCTTCTTGCCGTCGCAGGTGGTCTCACCGATGATCATGTCGCTAAAGTACGTAAACGGGCACTTTTGCGAGTAGGCAAAGCCGTACGTCGACTTGATGAGCGGACAGAGATTTGCCGGCAGCACCTTCTCGGCCTCGGGAATCACCTCGTCGGACGTGCCGCACAGCGCCACGCTCGCAGCCCCCGCGGCATCGATAATCTCGAGCGGCGTGTAGCTACACAGAAAACCGACCAGGCGATTACCCGCCTGCTTATAATCCTTGACGCGAATAAACGCCGCCTTGCGCTGCTCGTTGAACTCCTCAAACGTGGACGGCAACGGCTGCTCAATATTTTCCGACATATAACTCCTTAACAAACCTTTTAACCAACCAAGGAAACGGCTTTCCCAGGTGCCCGAGGTTGCCGTGAAAGATGAGCGCCGCATACTTTGGTAGCAAGCGACGGTTTGAACGGCAAGATCGGGTGCCTGGGGAAACCGCCGAGACGGATAGCCCTAAATGGTTTCCAAGAAAGCCTCAATCCTGGTTTGCAGCTGGCCTGCGTCCTCGCCGGCGTAATCGGTCGTGATGTGCATAAACGGAATGCCCGCCTCCTCGGCGGCCTTCTCCACGGCAAACGACTCCATCTCGTAGAGCGTGCAGAACTGCAAGGCCACGTCGACGATACCGTCGGCATGCAGGTCCTTGGCCATCTGGACAATGTCCTTCATACGCTGGTCGTTGGGCGTAAAGACAGCACAGTTGATCTTAAAGTAGCGCTCGGCGATGGCGTCGAGCATCTCGTCGACCGTCTCGCCGGACTCGTCGACCAGGTCCTTGTAGTAGCGCGAGCCCGTGCAGGACTCCTCGCCCACCACGACGCCGCCGGCCTTCTCGATAAGGTTGAACAGCTTCCAGTTGGGCACGGCCATGGGCGTACCGGTGTACAGGATGCGCTTGGTCCCCTTGGGTGCCACACCCTCGCCGGCCTCAACGCGCTGCTCGCACTCGGCGGCCATCTCGTTGATGGCTCCGGTCAGACGCGGCGTGTCGTCCATAAAGGCGGCCTGAACGGTCAGCAGGCTGTCGAGACCGCTGATGGGCGCCGGATCGGCAGCGCGCGTGGCAGCCAGACGCTGCAGGGCGCGACGCTTCTCGTTGACGGCGTGGATGGCAGCCTTCAGGCGCTCGGGCGTAATCTTGACGCCGCACTCTTCCTCGATCTTGGCGGCAAGCTTTTTAACCTCGGCCTTCCAGGTCACGAGCGTCGACTCATCGTGCACGTTGGGGATATCCATGACGTACATGTTCTTTTGCGTGGCAAAGAACTCGTAGGCCTTCTTCTTGCCATCGCAGGTGTTCTCGCCTACCACCAGGTCACTCGACTCAATGTAGGGGCAGACCTCGCCCAGCTTAAAGCCGGCAAAGCTCTTGATGAGCGGGCAGGTGTTGCGGGGCAGATGCTCCTCGACCTTGTCGGTCGCCCAGTCGGCACCCGAGCACAGGCCCACGGGAATGCCGTCGCAGGCGAGCACAATCTCCTCGGGCACGTAGACGCAGAACGAGCCCACGATCTTGGTGGCCTCGCCGGCCTCCTTCTTGTCGAGCATCTCCTTAATACGGCCGCTGTGGATGTTGGTGGCGACAAAATCCAGGTAGGATGTGGACTTGGGGCGATTGTTCTGCGTCAGGAACATATCGCCGTACATCTGGCCCACGGCGCCCAGCAGCATGTCGTGGTCGGCAAGATTCATGCCGAGACTCTCCCACATCGGATGGAAATCGAACTCTTCAGCCATGACGGTTCCCCTCTCGAACCAAATACGGATAGCTACGGTATTGCTGCACGGTGGGTGGCGAAAACCCAGCCGTGCTCAAACCCGGAATTTTGGGGAACCTGCTTTGCGGCTGATTATTTAGTTGTACGTCGTCTCTCCCGGAGCCGTGAACATACCTGCTCATATGCGGCTCCGAGCCATATACAGGGCACGCGCCGCAACGCGGCGAATGTATGTCATCTGCGGCATGTGCGCACCCTCCTTTACAAGTTGAGGTCAACTATATCAACGGTTGTCGTCCAGACGAACACCGCCGACATGCGTACGACAGCGTCGTGTGCCGTCGTTTAATAAATAATCATCTGTGTTGATAAGGGTTTGTCATCCATCATTCGGCGAACGGCAAGACAAAGCCGCCGAGGCTTATATCCCCGACGGCATTACCCGGCGCTATCGACAAACCAAATGGATCTTACTCGCATCGAAGTGCATGCGTAGCGTCTCGCCTGCTTGCGGCAGCTCGTCGACAGGCACGCCCACCTTGTTGACCTTCCACTGCAGACGTGTGGGCGCATCGGCGCGCGGCACGTCCAGCAGCACCAGGCGCTCAAAACGCGAGTCGCTCACGCGGGCCACATGCAGGTCATAGCTGTTGCGACCACGCTCGACACGGTTGTCAACATGGAAGTAGCTTGCGCGAACGCCCAGGTACGCCACATTATCGGGAACCTTGCGACCCACGTTAAAGGTCATGCCCCAGTCGAGGGCCTCGACTTCTTCGTCGCCGATCTTGCGCGCCCGGCTCGTGTTCTTGCAGCCCGTCAGGCGCAGCGCCGCCAGCGTTTGCGGACGACGGACCACGTCCTCGACGGAGCCGATCTCCTCCACATGCCCGTCGTGCATCACGCAGATGCGCTGGCACAGGCGGCACGCTTCGTCGATGTCGTGGCTCACGTAGAGCACGGTGCGGTTGCATACATCGAACAGGTCGAGCATGTTCTGTTCGAGCGCGCTCTTAAGATAGGAATCGAGCGCGCTCATGGGCTCGTCGAACATAAAGATGCCCGGATGCGCCGCCACCATGCGGGCAAGCGCCACGCGTTGTTGCTGGCCGCCCGAGAGCCGCGCGGGATAGCGGTCGGCAAAATCGGCCAGACCGAAAATGCCCAGATAGCGCTCAGCGAGCTTTTTGCGCGCCGTGGCGTCGCCCGCATCCTTTACGCCGGCGCACACGTTTTCGGCCACCGTCATGTTGGGGAACAGCTGATAGTTTTGGAACAGCAGGGCGCATTTGCGCTCCTGGGGCGACAGGTTGATGCCCGCCGCCGAGTCAAAAAAGGTCACGCCGTTGACGACGATCTTGCCCTCGTCGGGTGTCTCCACGCCGGCAATGCAGCGCAGCGTACAGCTCTTGCCACAACCCGAGGCGCCCAGCAGTGCCACGCGCTCCTCGCCGGCCTCGAGCTGCATGTCGAGCATAAACCCGGGATAGTGCTTTTTTATATCCAGAACGAGCGACATGGCCTATCGACCTCCCTGTAATGCGGCATCATCGCGCATGAGCTCGGCCAGTGCCTCGCGATCGATACGCAAGGCATCGCCGCCGACTGGGTCGAGCGAATCGGTCTGGCCGCCCAGCTGCTTGACCTGCTTGCGCTCCGCACGGGAAAGACCCCGCTCGCGATACTTTTGCGAATGAGCGGTGTACATGTTGATGAACAGGATGACTAGGAAACTAAACGCGATCACGACGACGACCCAAAAGAGGGCCACCGACGTGTTGCCGCCCATCCACTCAAAGTAGATGGCGATGGGGATGGTCTGCGTAATGCCGGCGTAGTTGCCCGCAAAGAACAGGGTGCAGCCAAACTCGCCCATGGCACGCGCGAAGGCGAGCACCGTGCCGGCGGCGATGGAGGGCCAGCCGAGCGGCATCATAAGCTTGGTGAAGATGCGACGCTCGGACCAGCCCAGCGTGCGCGCCGCATCGAGCATCTGCGTGTCGAGGCTCTCGAAGGCTCCGAGCGCCGTACGGTAGACCAGGGGAAACGACACCACGACGGCCGAAATGACCGCCGCGGGCCAGGTAAAGACGATCGAGACGCCGTGCGCGATGAGCCACTGGCCCACCCCGGTCGAGCGGCCAAACAGCATGAGGAGCAGAAAGCCGCAGACCGTGGGCGGCAGCACCATGGGGATGGTAAAGACCGAGTCGAGCAGACCCTTGATGCGACTCGAGGTACCCATAGTCTTCCACGCGGCGAACAGGCCCAGCGCAAAGGAGATCAACAGGGCAAGGCCGCTCGTTTTTACGGACACCCAAAACGGTCGATAGTCGATGTCGCCTAAAAAGGAGGCCAGTGAGGTCAAGGGCCCCTGCTCATTCCGCAACACGACAGACGATGCTTCTACCATTTGAGCGCTATCAAGCCAACGCGCGCCGCCCTTGGCATCACCCGAGGCTGATGCAATCACCACATAGCGGTCCCCATCCGCACCGCGCTCGTCAAAGCCATAGGTATACCCACCGGCATCAAACGTTGTTTCCGCCGTGACATACCAAGGAAGATCCACGTCCCCTAACTGCGCACCCCCCATGCAGTTTGCGCTGTCGAGCTTACAGACGAGGGCCTTGAGACCCGATACGCACTCGTTGTCCTGCGGATCCAATCCATACTTCTCGACCGCCTTGGGCGATATCCACACCACAACGCGATCGGCAGCAGGCGCCACTACAAGGTCCACGACCTCGTCAACGGGAAACCGGTAGCCTTCAGGCTGGCCCTCCATGGTACGGGCGGTCCCCTTGGCCAACCGCTCAAAACCCTCGATCCCATAGGAAAGCCCATGAGCGGTCGCAGCAACCTGGGCCCCGTCCTCAGCATCCCCAGCAAACGCAAATCCCGGCACCCAGCAAAGCGCGAAGGTCAAAGCAAAGGTGACAAGCATGCGGAATCTATTAAGCACGAAAAGCTCCAAGCGGATACAAAGACGGAGTGAAACACAAAACGATGGAATTATCGCGCCAAGCCGCACTACGCGGAAAGCTCAAAGCCGTACTTAGCCCAAATCTTCTGAGCCTTCTTGTTGGTCAGACAGAAGTCAATGAACGCCTTGGCCTCGTCGGCATGCTCGGAGCTCTCGGCAACGGCACCCGGGTACACGATGGGCTTGTGCGAATCCTCGGGGCACACGAAGGCCTCCTCGATGCCGTCGTAGCGGAAGATATCGGAGCTGTAGACAAAACCGGCCACGCAGTCGCCTGTGGACACATAGGCGGCGGCGGTACCAACTTTGTCGGCCAGTGCGACCTTGTCGGCGATCTCAGGCGCGTACTCGCCGTCGTCGCCCTCGGTGCCGGTGTAGAGGCCCACAGAAGCCAGCGCCTGGTTGGCGTACTTGCCGGCGGGAACGGTCTTGGCGTCGCCAATGGCGATCTTGCCGTCCAGATTCGCGACGTCGGCGATGGCCTCGACCTTGGTGTCGGAGCCCTCGGCACGAATAATCACGAGATCATTGACGAACATGTCCTCACGTGTGTCGACGTCGACGAGCTCGGCGGCCTCGGCGTCGTCCATGGCGCCCTTGGAGGCCGTGATGAGCACGTCGACGGCGGCACCGGCGCGCATCTGCTCGACAAGGTCGCCAGACGCCTTAAACTGCGTGTCGGCAAACGTGGTGCCGGTCTGCTCGGTGTAGAGCTCCTGAACCTCGGGCAGAGCTTTCTCGAGCGAGTTGGCGGCAAAGACTTGCAGCTCGACAGCTTTCTTGGAAGATGCCTTGGCAGAACCGGCATCGGATCCGGCCGGCTCGGACGTCTTGCTGCCCGAGCAGCCGGCAAGGCCAAGGCCGGCGGCAGCGGCAGCAGAAAGCGAGACAAAACCGCGGCGTGAAACCATATCGAACATATTCAACCCTTTCGAACGCTATGCCCGGGCACCCCGCCGCAGGCTTTATTCTGTTACTAGATTATACTTACGCGCGAATAATGATAGTGAGAAATTATTCTCGCCAGAGAATATAGTTTCGAGTTGCCGTGCACCTCGGCGTCGCTTCGGCGGAAAACAAAGGCGGAGCAGCCGTTCAGGTCGCCCCGCCGCAGGTAAACCGCTTAGTTGGTATGTCCGCCGCCCGCCGTCATATGGGCCGCATGCTCCAGCTGATCGCTCACGGCCTCCCAGCTTTCGCGGGCCGCTTTCGTGGATCCCGGAAAGTTGATGACAAGCGTATGCCCACGCTGCATGCACACGGCGCGCGAGAGCATGGCGCGGCGCGTCTTGGTCATCGAGTAGGCACGGATTGCCTCGGCGACACCCGGCACATCACGGTCACAGACGGCACGCGTCGCCTCGGGTGTCACGTCGCGCATCGAAAGACCCGTGCCGCCGCAGGTGAGCACGACATTGGCGTGGCACGCATCGGCAGCTTCCACAATGGCATCACCAATCTCGCTAACGTCGTCGCGCACGACCACATGTGAGGCAACCGTCCATCCCTGCGCCTCGATGAGCTCCTCGAGCGCGGCTCCAGCCTCGTCCTGCGCAAGATCGCGCGTATCCGAGCACGTCACGATCGAAATTTTCAACTCCATAGCGTTCCTCCTATAGCACCGTTCCCTCAGGCAGGTCGACGCGCACGACGTCCACGACGTCGCCCGGCTTGAGCTCACACGGCCCTTCGTCAATACGCAGCAGGCAGTTGGCCCGCTGCATCGTGCCGAGCAGCGCCGAATTCTGCGTCTTGGCCTCGGTCACCAACAGCTCACCGGTCTCGGGGTCGCGCAAAACCGTGGCGCGATCGAAGAAGCGTCGGTCCTGGCGCTTCTTCACGCCGTGCGTGAGCGTCGCCTGCTGCACGGGACGCGCACCCTCGGCAAAGCCGCGCATCTTGCGGATCGCCGGACGAGCGAGCATTTCAAAGCCCACATACGCCGCGGCCGGATTGCCTGAAAGCCCCAGGTAGGGCTTACCTCCGAGCAAGCCAAACGTGATGGCCTTGCCGGGACGCATCGAGATGCGGTCAAACAGCACCTCGCCCTCGCGCCGGACGAGCGCCGTCACGAAATCGTAGTCGCCCGCCGAGGCGCCACCGCTCGTAATGACAAAATCGCACTCCTGCACGGCGCGATGCACCAGATCGGCAATCGCCTGCTCATCATCGGGCGCAATGCCGTAGAACACGGGCTCGGCGCCGGCATCGAGTGCTTCGGCCATCAGCGCCGAGGAGTTGGAATCGCGAATCTGACCGCGCGCCGGCACGTTACTCGGTGCGACCAATTCCGTGCCCAGCGAGATGATGCCCACACGTGGGGCAGCGTGCACCTTCACGCTCGCGTATCCGGCACTTGCCAGCAGACCCGCGCCCGCCGGAGCCACGACCTCGCCGGCGTGCATCACAACATCGCCGGCATGGGCCTCCTCGGCAGCAGAGCGAACGTTCTCCCCCACTTTAGCAGGCGCCGAGAAGCGAACGTGCGAGCCCTCGTTGCCGTCGCCATCGAGTACGTCGACGATCTCGTACTTCACCACGGCATCGGCACCTTCGGGTACCGGCGCGCCCGTCATGATGCGGACTGTCTCGCCCGCGCCGATTGTGCCCTCAAAGACATGGCCCGCGGCCTCATGTCCGATAACGTCGAGCGTCACCGGCGCCTCGCCAGACGTCTGCGCCAAGTCCGCCGAGCGCACGGCATATCCGTCCATAGCGCTGTTGGCAAACGGCGAGATGTCGATATCGGCCACCGCGTCCTCGGCCAAGGGAAGACCGGTGGCCTGCCACACGGAACTCTCGACGAGATCGGTCGGAGCAACGTGCGACAGAACAATCGACTGCGCGTCCTCCAGCGGAATGAGCTTCTCTGTCATATGCACCTCTTAATGCCACGGCGCACAACGGGGGCGCCGATTCTTTATGCTTGTCTAAGTATAATCCCCGACGCGTGACCGCGACTTGGCCTGTACCCGCAAATACACCTGTCGGCCGCAAGCCGCGAAACAGAATGGAAACCAACCCACCGGCTCGTCGCGCTTGCCGCGTTTTATAATGCTTGCGTTGCAACCTAAAAGAGGAATATATGGCTCATAACAACAAACCCGAAAGCGCAAACGAAGCGCAGGATCATTCCCAGCCGCTCGACGATGGCGGCTTTTTCTCCCTTAGCGACGTCATCATGGCCGGCAGGCGTCAACTCACCCGCTCCGAGCAGCTCTTGGCCGCCGACACACGCCGCAACGCCCGCAACCTGTTTGCAAGCGCCAAACTGCTCGCGCTCGTCGTCATCGTCTCGCTCGCCATGGGTGTTGCCGCTTGGGCATTTTTGGCCTCGCTGAATATCGCGACCGATTATCGCGAGCACCACGTGTGGATTTACGCGTTGCTTCCCGTTGTGGGCGTTGCCACCGCATGGATGTACAAAAACCACGGCCTTGCCGCCAAACGAGGTAACAACCTGGTCATCGACTCCGCCCTGGGCACACGCCTTATCCATATGCGCATGGCCGTTCTCACCTTCGTCTGCTCCACGCTCACGCACCTAACGGGCGGGTCGGCCGGTCGCGAGGGAGCCGCGGTGCAGATTGGCGGCACCATCGCCAGCAACATCTCGAGCCTCGCCCACCTCAAAAAGCATGACCACCACGACCTCATGCTCGCCGGCATCTCATCCGCTTTTGGCGCCGTATTCGGTTCGCCCCTTGCCGGCGCGTTCTTTGGCATGGAAATGTGCTTTATCGGCAAGATCGACTACACCGCGGGCATCTACTGTCTGGTCGCCTCGTTTACCGGCTACTTTACATCACTCGCCCTGGGTACCGAGTACGAAGCGAATGTCATCGCCAGCGTTCCCACCATGACACCACGGACGGTTGTCATCGTTGTTATCAGCGCCATCATCTTCGGTCTGACGGCACGTCTCTTTGCCTGGTCGGTTCGAACCGTCAAGAGCCTGTACGGTCGCTTTATCACCAATTACCTTGTTCGCGCACTCATCGGCGCACTCGTGGTTTTGGCCGCCTATGCCCTCCTCGACGCCTGGGACTACGCCGGCCTTTCCACGTGGCTTTCCGGCGCCGGATTTGCAGGCAACACCACCCTGGCGGACGCAGCCATCAAGTTGGTCGTCACAGCGCTTACCCTGGGCGCGGGCTTCCAAGGCGGCGAGGTCACGCCCCTGTTTGGCATCGGTGCGGCACTCGGTGGCTGGATCGGTTGCCTCACCGGTCTCGACCCCAGTTTTCTGGCGGCTCTCGGCATGCTCGGCGTGTTCTGCGCCGGCCTCAACGTGCCCATCACCACCTGCATGATGGCCATCGATCTGTTCCACGGCACGGCCGCCGGGTTCTTTGTCATCGTGGCCTTTATCAGCTATCTCGTCGGCGGCCACCGCGGCGTGTACCCCGCCCAGCGCATTATCTCACCCAAGCGTCGTTCGCTTATTGTGGATGAGGGCGGTACGGTAGCGGATGCTATCGAGCGCCACAACGACCTGATAGAGTAGACGTAAGTATTCGCCGTGCAGCCACAATCGGGGGCAATTCGACCTGAGCGCGACCGCACCGTCACGTCATACGCCGGGAGTCGCCCCATGCACGTAACTGATTTTGGTCGCACGCTCATCATCGCCAACCCCGCCGCCCAGTCTGGTGCGGCGCGCGAAGTTGCCGAGCGCCTTCAGCGCTTTTTGGACATGACCGCGCGCTCATCCCAGTTTGACCTGGTGCTTACCGAGCGCATGGGACATGCCAAGGAACTTGCCGCACGGACCCAGGGCTACCGCACGGTTATCGCACTCGGCGGCGACGGCGTGATCCACGAGGTCGTCAATGGCTTGATGGCGCAAGAAGAGGCGGTTCGACCGGCGCTTGCCGTCCTGCCCGTAGGCTCCGGCAATGATTTTGCCCAAACACTCGGCATCGACGATTTCTCCGGCAAGGATTTTGGCGCGCTGCTCACCTGCGAGCTGCAGCATCAGGACATCGGGCGCATTCGCTCGTGGAGCCCTGCAAGCGGCAGCGGCGAGGCTGCCGCTGAGTACTACGACCAGACGCTTTCGGTCGGCATCGATGCCGCCATCGGCCTTGGCACCACCGAGCTGCGCAAAAAGACGGGCCTCGCCGGCGCTCCGCTCTACACCCTATCGGGACTTGAGCAGTTTGGCCTGCGCTACCGCAACTATCCCATGACGGTCAGCTTTGACGGTGCGCCCGCAGAGCGCGTGCGGGCGATTATTATGGCCATCCAGCTGGGGCCCACGTACGGCTCGGGCTATCGCATCTGCCCCGAAGCCGACCCCTGCGACGGCATGCTCGACGTCTGCTGCGCCTGCGGCCCCGTCCCCCGTGCGGTCGCCCTGCCTATGTTTCTTTCGGCCAAGGACGGCCATCATACCAAGCTGCCGCCGGTTCGCATGCGTCGTTGCCGTCATGCCGAGCTCACGTTCGAGGAGCCCGACTACCCCATCCAGGCCGACGGCGAGCCCATCGTCGCCTCGCGCATCGAGGTCGACGTCCTCGGTGGAGCCCTCCACGTCTGGCACCCAACCCGCTAGCCACCTTAAGTTGCGGTGAAATAGGGACTGTTTATGCAGCTAAAGCCGTAAAAGGGGGTGCGGACGATTTCTTGGACCGCGCCTAGGCGTATCCAAGCTTCCTGCGGT